>FWPU01000301.1_pt1 | contig 158014 bp, 114 predicted proteins | sample 2228361 | NCBI WGS metagenome assembly FWPU01 (sample SAMEA103939777, study PRJEB20133) | metagenome | reverse complement strand
TGTCCCGTGGCGACTGCCGCCCCAGCGTTCTGGCGCGAAACATTCCGGACCTTCCTCGGATGTCTGGCTAGGGTTATGCGCTTCCGGGCGCATCCATCAGAGCCGTTGAATATTCCCAATGGGGAGAGTTGCGGTCCCTGGCGACCAAAGACGTGAGGGGTATGGGTCATCGGTGGCCCCAGGAACACACATGAGGTTGCATAAGGGGCGATTCGCGATGGCTATGCCAAATCCACCTTCTGAAAAAATGCAGACTTGACCTTTTTCAGGTGCGGATCCTGATCCTCTTTCCCCGCACTAGCGTTTTCTTTGGACACCCATTTGAGGTAGATGACTACTCAGGTGCCACGCCCGTGCCGGCGAGTACCTGAGTAGTTATACCCGGTTGGAACACATCCCAGAACGGATCAACGCCTGGATGTCGGAGCAATCGGTCTACCATCCGGTGGGTGCGGATCGCCGTGTGCCTGGCGTGGAAGGGGACTTGTCCCCCGTCCCTCCCGTGGCCGTGGCCCAATATCGCGAGGCCTTCGGCTCCAGGGGCGCGAAGGATGGTGCGCCATGCGCGGCCTTTCACAATAATGAGGATCCGAAAAAATGTTTGCCGGCAGCGGATGCGGGGAAAGCCCAGAGGCCTATTCGCAGAAAGCCGCGGGATGTTGCGGCTTCACCCTGTGGCCCACAATAAACTGGCACTCTCCCTACGACCAGAACGGCTGGACGCCAGACCGGAAAGAGAGCAAGGCAAAAGACGGCAGGAGAACCTAGAACGTTTTGTGTCGGACGGGACGGGGTAACCCTTTGCGGATGACACGGGTGTTGTGGCAATCCGCGACGTATTTCAGAGTAGAAACCTGAGTGCGACAGCGCCCGTGACGCCAGTCGCTTCTCCCGCGCCGCGTATGGTGTCCAAGTCCGACGGGATCACGATGCGGCGTTCAAACTGATAGATGTCCTCTGTGGCTGCATTCCAGTTTGCCTGGACCGAGAGGGAAATATATTCGCTCAGAGAAACTTTGAGTCCGGGGGAAACGGTCAATACCAGCACAACATCACGGTTGTCGTTACTGTCATCGAGAAACGTTCCCGTCAGCCCGATGTAAGGAACCACAGGCCAGTCCCGGTCCAGGCTGAATTCTCCGTAGAGGCCAAGCCCCCAAAGATTAGCTTTTCCCCAGTAGCTTTCAAACTCTTTTTTGGCGAAACTCATGCACACTCCGACGTGAAAATTCTGGGAAAAATAGTAGCCGAAAGCGCCTCGTATCGGCACGCCCACATTCCCTTCCACTTCCCCCAAGTCCGCAAGCGGTTCGATCCTGGCCTCGTAGGTTCCCTGTTGGGTCGGGGAAGCCGCCAGCAGTGTTGCCGCAAAGAGGAAGCCGGACAGAATACTGATCGCTTTTTTCATGCATGGACCTCCCTTATTCGGTCCTTATTCGGTACGCCACGAAGCCGATCCACGATTACCTTGTCACCTTAGCCGGAGAGGGTCAAGTAGATAGTGTCTGGGAACTGGGAACGGACAGGTACATCCTGACCCCCTGCAGCGAAGCGGAAGGTAGTCAGTAGGGAAGGGGAACGATTCCTCGTGCCATAGCGTCGTGTGGCCTAGGCCCGAGAGCAGGGTCTGAAGGCCGTTGCACGGGCGTTCTGTTTCTCCCGCCACACAGAGGCAAGGGAGTGCGACACGTACAGCCGGGGGAGCCGTCCCCCTGCAGGAAAAGTCCCGTCAGCGGCTCTGTTTCCCAACCAGACGCCGGCGGCTCTATCGGCCGATCTCGACCGATACGAAGCGCCTCAACGCTATTCTGCATGAGCGGCTGTCATGCACCGCCTTAGGCCTACCCACGTTTCCGCGCACAGCCCGCCTGTCCGGCTGAAAAGCAAACCCAAGGACTCCGATTTCCGCTCCGCGGTAAGACAACCTCGGTCCTGCGCGCCATTTTATCCATGTCCAGGCACACACTCGACCGAGTGGTTTCAAGGCCGTGTACTGCCTTATCGAAAAGGATGGCTTCGACCGGCAGGCCTTCTCATCTGCGGAGGCGTTCGGGAGAAAGATTACCCTCCACGCGGGGACTCCTTTCCTAGTCGCGACTCAACCGCCACAAGGACCACAGATCCCTTTTGACGATAATCGGTACGCGCGATCCGTCCCTCCCCTCTCCCCAATCCGCCGCCGCCTGACAACCGGTTGAGTTGGGTGGTCTCGCACGGCTCTATACCCTCCAACTGCCGCCCCTTCTTTAACACGCTCTATCCGCTTTTCCATAAAATTTTCGAGATAACCCTCTCACTCAAAACACATTATGCGCAACAAAGATGATTTAGTTTAGTGTTAGTACAGCTTTTGTGTTCATTGCGCTTGAAAAACGCTGCAAAACTTGTGCTTGCAATGTGTGAACGCACCAAAAACAACAACATTCTGTGTACATTATGTGCTATATGGTCTAAGTCTGTCTATATTTGCATAAATGAGAACCAAAACATTAGGAAGGACCTATTTCATTAGGTTTTTTTCTCGTTGGCACGTTCCCTGCTTGTCTTATAGTAGCGGGTTATTGAGCAACTAGAAAGAGAGGTGGCCCATGTCAGTACTCTCTGAAATCATTCGCAGACGTGAGCAATGGGCAACCGCAAATGCCTGTGCTGGCAGAGTCCATGCGCATTACCTCAAAATGATCGAGCTTGCTCTAGCGTTGGCGCTGTTTGCCCTAGCACTTTACATCTACCAAACGAGTCCGAACACATTCCACGCGTTCCTGATCTCCACTTTTCACCAGGTCCGGACGTTCAGCCAAAGCGTGATTCATTTCTTTACCTGATTTCGTATTTGTACCCCTAGGGAGCGCTTGGGGCCATCCCGTCAATCCTGTTCCTCCCCAAAATCGGCCCCAGGCGCTCCCGTTCTTTCTGGCTTCCAAGAGAATCCTTGCCAACGCGTTGCTCGATGTGTGGGAGAACTCATACTAATTTGCATCAAACAGATAGAGTATTGGCACTTTGCTGGCATGCGAAGACCAGCGATCATCAACCCTTGGTTAGATGCGGGCAACCGGGCGCCATGGACTCGAGAGACACAAGATGTCCCGATGTTACGGCGACGGTTAAGCGTGGTGGGTGACCTTTCTGAGCCCGAGAGGTCGCCGCGCTGATCCAGGGCCGGGAGATTGGATCGGCGGGGTGCGAAGAGCGACGAGGGGGGGGTGTGGTTGGAGCACGAGCGACAGCGCCTTCAGGAATGAGAGCCGCGCGCTGTGTCGGGCTGGGTACGGACCGCGTCCATCGCCCGGCGCCGGCTGGAAGAAACCTTGGGGCATCCGGTGTCTCTCGCCTACATCTATGGGCTCGTGCGCCGGCACGGGTGGCGAAAACGGGGGCCTCGACCGCGGCATGTGAAGGCTTCGGTGAGCGAACGAGAGATGTTTAAAAAACTTTCCGCTCCGATGGAAGGAAGTGGTGAACCGTGCGCCTCGGGTATGCCGGTGCGGTAACTGTTTCAGGATGAGGCGCGTTTCTGGCGCACACGGCCCGATGTTTTCCTCATGCGTATGGCATTGTGTTTCTGGACCGTGCCGGCCGGCATATATCGTCCGGCAACTCCTGTGTCCTTCGAATCTGCCCGGCGAGTTTCTGCTGTCCTGGAGCCCCGAACTCAACCAGCCGGTGTTCTCTGATCTTCGGGCGGTAGAAGCCTGCGTCTGTGGGGGCATGCATGCCCTTCCTCATGATCCCAGGCGGGTGAAATCAATGACCTGTTAAAACCTTATGTTGTACGGCGTAGAAGCATGGGTATGAGTCATCGCGTGTGGATCGCCCCCGGAGGCGGTTGCATCCGACCGCGCGTGAGCCTTCCTCTCGAACCCTTCCACCCCGCCTGTGGCCTGTGCCCCGCCCTGTAAAAGGGCGGTATCGGAACGCGACACTCTCCCTGGGCCGGATCGAACTGGCCCGCGGATGGCTTTGCGTCTTTCTGGACAACGCTGAGGTGAAAGGATCATCCCTTCCGGACACGGTCATGGCCAACCGACGCGCGCGTCATTTCGCCGAATCCTCCTGCGTGTTGTCCCCCGTTTGGGACGCTAAACCACGCAGGCGGCCCCCACGATAGCCGGGAATCCATTCCGTTTGCGACGCCGAGCCCCACCCACCACTACCTTCTCAACCGAGTCTTCCCTCGCGGCACGCAGCGATGAAGTTCAGGCCAAACTCGTCTTCCCCCATCAAAAGCGCCTGCGCCAGACGAAACGGTTCGGACGTGGGGTCCAGGGTGTCGAGGACATGCCGATTGATCTGTAGCGGATCCACAATGCCGCCGTCCGCCCCGGCTCCCACGGCCAGATAGGTAAAAACTTGATTGATGAGTTTCCGATTGGGCATTCCAAACGAAACATTGCTGAGCCCCGCCACGATGTGCACATCCTTCCCGAATTGCTGTCGCGCGGCGGATACGGCCTCCAGAAAAATTCGTCCGTTGTGAGAATCCACCGACACCGGCAGGACAAGTGGATCAAGGTGAATGTCGCAGGGCGCAAACCCGGCCGTCATCAACCGCGCCATAATTTTCTCCAAATTTGCCAGGCGATCGCTCACCGACGAGGGAAGCCCGGTTTCACCGGCTGCCGAAGCAATCACCGCAGCCCGATGGTGCGCCGCCAGTTCGACTGCCGCCACGCGTTCCAGAGAAACCGAATTCACAAGCGGCCGGCCGCGTGCCGGATCGCACGCTTCCAGTCCTGTACGGAGGATTTCCAGGTTGGACGAATCGATGCTCAGCGGCACCGATACCGTCTGCTGTAGGAGGTTCACCACCCAGCGCATCGTGCGCACGCGCTCCTCTACGTCCGCGCCGAACTCATCCACGTTGACGTCCAGGTAAACCGCTCCGTGGTCCACCTGACGTCGAGCCGCCGCGCGCAAATAGGCTATGCCTCGCTCGCGCTCTTCCCCGCGACCGTATTGCCCCTGCCACATCGCCACAGCGCAGTGTTTGACTTTTCCCGCCTGCCAATCCGCGTTTTGCCGCATGGGCTCCGGAACCGGCAAGGCCTTCTGCGTATTGCCGTCCGTGAACAAAATATGCCAGCGGCCATTTCCGAAATCCTGGACCAGCGGACCCCCTACCTTGTATACGCGGGTGCAATGAATGTTTTCTCCGACGGAAATAAACGTGGCTCGTTTCATGCCCGTATTGTCTCCTGCCTTGAACCCCTACACCGAGGCAACCACAGCCGTGTCAGACGGTGCCATCTTGGCGGAAGAGCCTGTCGTTTTCCGGCTGTCTGTCTGTTCAGCCGTAGCTGATTTGTTTTGCCTTGCCGATCCCAACGCGTTATGGTTCCTTTCACGCATAGAGGGGGGACATAGTAGCTGCCTAACGGAGATCCGCCAATGATTAAGACACAGTTCACCCTCTATCTTGAAAACAAGCCCGGCGCGTTGGCGTCCATCACGCGCAGGTTGGCCGCACAAAAAATTAATATCGAGGGCATCTCGGTGTCCGAAAGCACCGACGTCGGCTTGGTGCAAATAGTCGTGGATCAGGATCGCGCCACGCGGACCCTTCTCAAGGAGGCGGGGGTTCCGTTTACGGTCCAGGATGTGGCCCTGGTGACCTTACCGCATCGCCCGGGGGCTCTGTCCGAGGTCATTTCCAAACTGGCAGAAGCCCGCGTAAACGTCAATTATGTCTATGCGACAGGTTGCCATTGCGGTGATGAATCCTGCGCCTGCTACGCCATCATCAGCGCGCCGAACCTTCAGGCCGTTGAGAAGGCGTGGAAAGAGGCAGGCCGCCGGAAGACTTCACGGCGCCGGACGGCCCGTTGTTGTCCCGTCTACTGAATTCACACCCGCAATACTTCTGGCGGTAGAGCCGATACTGGCGGCTTAGTGCCACGCTGCGCAGGAAGCCGCCACAAGAGGAAAAATCCGTCTCCCAGAAGGGCCCTAACGCTTTTCCCACCTCCGCAATACGCTGTGCGGGTTTGTGCGGGCTCAGAAGAAGAGTCGTCGTGAACCGATCAAATCCGTTCGCCTGTGCATAGGCCGCCGCCCGCCCAAGATTGAACTCCCAGCAGACCCGGCAGCGCGCACCCCGTTCTGGTTCGTTCTCCAGACCCTGTATCCGTGCCCGCCACGCCGCATGGTCGTAACCGGCCTCGATAAGTGGTAGACAAGCCCATGCGGCAAGCTGTCGGGCGGCATGTAGCCGACGCTCGTATTCTTCCGCAGGCCAAATATTAGAATTCGAAAAGAACAGCGTCACGTCGAACGAGTCCTGAAGCCGCTCGACCGGAACGGTCGCGCACGGTCCGCAGCAGACGTGTAGCAGCAGTCGTGGACGCGAACTCATGCCGAATCAGACGCCTCCTGCCGCTCCAGCATGCGAAAAAGATCCGGAATCGATGCCCAGGCTACAGCGCCCCGCGCGAGAAACCCCTGAACCCGTCGTGTCGCCACGCCGCCGGGCGTGTAATCACGCGATTCGATCCCGCTCATCAGGAAGACCCGCTTGCCGGCGGACAAGGCTTCTTCAACCAGGTCGAGATTCGGCAGGTTGGCAGGCCCGAAGGGCACTCCACTCAAAATCAGTGCATCGGCGGCCTGCGCCATGGTTTTGGCCCGTGCCAGCGCCTCGACGCTGACCGGCGAGAAGGGTCGCTCAAGGGCCGTTGGAATCTCCAGGGCCACCGCTGCCGCGGCATCCGTATCCCCTTCGTTCAGAACACCAACGGTCACCGCATATTCGTCTAGACGCAGGCGCCGGAGGATGTCCTCCCCGGCGCCACCGCCGGCAATCACATGAACCCGGCGCTGAGTCGCCCTATCCGACCGCGCAAGACGCCGGACGGGAGACACGGAAAGGGGTCCTCCGGGAACCGTGCGCACGCGCACGTCGCAGCGGTACACGCGACGCAGCGTTTCCTCCGTCACTACTTCCGATGGCGGACCGTCGGCCGCCAGGCGTCCGTGATCCAAAAGGATCAAACGGCGGCAGTATTCGGCGGTGAGGTTAAGATCATGGCTGATAAGGATGATCGTCACCCCTTTTTCGGCGTTGAGCCGCTCGATGATCTGGAGAATTTCCAGCCGATGGTTGAGGTCCAGGTGCGAAGTGGCTTCATCCAAGAGAAAGAGACGAGGCTCCTGGGCAAGCGCCATAGCCACGAGGGCACGTTGCCTCTCTCCAGCGCTGAGAGCCGAAATCGGACGATCCCGTAGACTCACCACATCGGCATAGGCCATCGCACGCTGCGCGCGGACACGATCGCGCGCGGACGGCGGACCCCACCGCGAAAGCGAGGCCGTGCGGCCGATCAGGACTACCTCCTCTACCGTGAAGGGAACGGGCGTCTCGATTTCCTGCGGAACAACCGCCACCAACCGCGCTCGCTCAGCCGGTCGCATACGCTCCACCGGACGCCCCAAAAGACGAACCTCCCCCCTCCAGGGCTTGCATAGGCCCGTGATCGCGCGAAGCAGCGTGGTCTTGCCGGCTCCGTTCGGTCCCAGCAGGCCAACCAATTCACCTTGGGCAATGGAAAGAGAAAGTTCTTCCACAACCGCCTGGTCGCGGTAGCCCAGCGTGACGTGCTCCAATTCGACTGCTGCAGCCATGAGACACGCTCAGTCCACCCAAACCTGGCGGCGGCGCTGCCGCAGAATCACCAGGAAAAACGGACCCCCGATCAGGGCCGTAATCACACCCACCGGAATGGAACGCGGCCGCAAGATGGTCCAGCCCACGGCGTCGCAAAGCGCCAAAAACTGACCACCCAAGAGGGCCGCTGCCGGAATAAGACGCCGGTGATCCGCGCCGACCAAATGGCGGGCCGTGTGAGGGATAATCAATCCGACAAATCCGATCAGCCCAGAGCCTGACACAGCAGAGGCGGTCAACAGCGTGGCGACCAGAAGTCCAAGCCCCAGAGCGCGTTGCGCATGGACTCCAACGTAATGGGCAAGCTCCTGTCCAAGAGTCATGGCATTGAGTTCCCTGGCCAGTAGCCAGGCCATCAAACATGCGGGAACCGTCAACGTTCCCGTTGCGGCAAGCGTTACCCTATCATACACTTCTAGGTTACCCAGCATCCACCACACCACCGTATGCAAACCGGGTTTGTCCGAGAGGGTGAGCAGACACATCAGCAGGCTAGAACATACAGCGCTGACGATCACACCGCTGAGGATGAGGCTATAAATGGAAACACGCCCGCGGCTAAACGCCAGGAGGTACACGGCCAGCAGGGTCAAACATCCACCGACGAACGCGCAACCCGCCAACCCCAAGCCGCCCGCCAGCCCCGCGGGTGCCAGCAAAAGGAGGTAGAGTCCCGCGCCTAGCCCAGCGCCGCTACTCACGCCTAGTAGATACGGTTCGGCTAGCGGGTTGCGAAGCAGCGCCTGAAACACAACACCTGCTGAGGCCAGCGCACCGCCGACGAAAAATGCATGCGCCACACGGTCTATCCGCATCCGCAGAATCGCCCCCTGCGGCCATCCCAGCTGAGCCGACCCCGTCAGAAGACACAATCCGAACACGACGGGCGCCGTGGTGAGCAGGCCCCAGGGATTCATCGGCTTGCGGATCACGGCATGGCTTCCCCGCAGATGAAACCGCGCAGTTCCTCCACACCGTCCAGACAGCGCGGACCCGGCGCTGTGAGCACATCGCTCCGGGAACTTGCATAAATCCGTCCATTCTTCACAGCCCGCACCTGTTCCCACCCCGCACGCTTGCGCACGGCTTCCGTGACGGCTGCCGCCGATCCCATGGACAGGCAGATCACGACTTCCGGATCTCGGGCGACCACCCACTCAGACGACACAGGAAAATAGTCCTTCTCGGTAACCTCGTCGCCCAGGTTGCGGCCTCCGGCCAGTGCGATGAGATCCGATATGAAGCTGTTCCGGCCGGCTGTGTAAAGCGGATCCGACCATATCTCCACAAAGACCAAAGGCCGATTCGTGGCCGCGGCGATGGATGCCCGCAGCGCGATCACACGGGACACAAAGCCCTCGGCTACCCGGCTGGCCGCCTCCCTCCTACCCAGTAGCGTGCCCACCTCCTCGATGGCTTTAGGAATATCGTCCAATCTCCGGCAAGGGAGCCGATGCCGTTGGATACCCATCTGCTCGATACGCCGCCCCAGAGATTCGTCTTCCAAATCCACCTCGAGGACGAGGGAGGCCTGCACCTGTACGAGGCGTTCGAGGGAGGGAGACCCAAACCCGCCAATCACTGGGACATTGGTCACGACCTCCGACGGATACCGGCAGGCGCTCGTCCGGCCCACGAGAAGGTCCGCCGCCCCTATGGCGCACACAATTTCAGTCAGATTGGGGGCCAGGCTGGCCACGCGAACGGCGGTCTGTTCCGCGGCACGTGGCGCCGCCGGTCGGCAGGACTCCGTCAGCAGTGCCAGGGCCAGAAGTCCTATCGTTATCCCAACGGAACGGGCGTTCGTCACCTCTGCATCCCCCTGCGCCGCACTCACAAACCGTGTAGGGTGGAACGCTCCAAACCGTAGGCGGCGGCCGGCCGAGCTGTCAACAAATTTTGCCTTGTGTCTCATGCTTGGGGACTCTTCACACAAAGGTCTCCGAGCCGAAAGGAGAAGTAGGCGTCCGGAATTGCACAACGATGCAAGCTGTACCCTCAGCGGTGCTGCGCGCCCAAACGGCACACATTAGGTCACACAGCCAGGGGCTGACCGGCAAAGCCGTGACAGCAAACCTTTCGCCGTCTAAAACCGCAGAGGACGCTTTCGCGCATACCTCATGCCATAACAAACGCCTTGACGTGGCAGGCCTGGGCAACCCTGTCTCCCGAAGGATCTTGCCAAGAAAACATGCCGCTCCGAGGATACCGGTTGCGCGCGACTACCGGCGAAGAGTGTCGCCCATGATCCCTGCCTGCCGGCAGGCAAGTCGGCGATTCGGTCGGGCGTCTTGATCGGGCGCAGCGACCCGTGGGCCATCCGCTTTTCGGCTTGGCCAATCGGTCGGGGGACGACGGCGGTCTCTCCCGCCTGGCGGATAGAGCCAAGGGTTTGGATCCGGAGCGACCAACACTTTTTGCCTGCTTTGCTCTTGGCGGAGGGCTCTGCGCGTACTACATTTTTATGAGTGAGCGGAAAGCGGGTTTTCATGGAACAGGCTGACTTCAAATTTGAATGCCCGTTCTGCCAGCAACGTATCGAAGTGCCTTCCGACATGGCGGGGCAGATTGTAGACTGCCCTAAATGCGGCAAGGCCATTCCGGTCCCCATCCCACCCGGCGTGCCCCATTCCTTCAGCCCCGTCCAGGCGGAGCACGCCCATCGGGTCGCTCGGGAAGATCGGCCGTTTTGCCCCCGGTGTGGATCGGAAGTTCGCTCCGGCTCACGGAAATGTCTGCACTGCGGCGCATTCCTCGATGGTACGCCGTCTGCCAGCCTGGCGACCCGTGTGACCGCCGACATCGAAAGGCAGTTTTTTACCCTGGGCGGTTTTATCTTCCTGCTGATTGGGTTGGTCCTCCACAGTCGGGGATGTGTGGGAAGCACGTTCGCGCCGTTCTATCTGCTGGCCATCGGGTTAGGAGTGGTCGCGCTCGTGCATCGTCAGATTCTCGGCGGCCTGACACTTCTGGCTGCGACTTTTCTTGTGCCATGGTTTTTGCGGCCTCCTTTTCCTCCTCCCCGCCCTCCGCTGTCACGCTCTGTGGCCTCCCCTCCGGCCGTTCGACGCCTTGAAGAACCCCTTCCGACGCCGATGCATCCTCTGGCCGAGTCGTCGGGTCCCGCTGTGTCCCCCGCCGGAGACGAATCCTCCATGCCCCGGGCTTTGGCCGTCTCAGGCTCGACGTCGTCACCGGCCGCCTCAACGCTGGCATGGCCACCGCCAGCGGATCCTTTTCGCGCGGCCCTTGGCGCGGAAAAATCTACCGAGATCGTCGGCCCGATGCCGGCGCAGTCCTCAACGACCGGCGACATGGGCACGACACAACCGTCTGCCTCCGGCTTCGTCTCAACCGACGTCGCGAGGCCGCCCCTTTCCGCGGAACCGGCTGTGTTGGTGGACTTGCGCCACGACCCGACCAACCGCAACATTTTGGCTCGGCTGCGGTCGGAAATTCGAAGCCTTCCCGAGGGCGAGAGCCGAATCAAAGCCATGACCGTTTACGGCTTGGCCTGCCTCATGACGGGACGGACTGAGGAAGGGTTGGCGATTCGTGTGTATCTCGCTAGGAGTGCCCCCACCAACGAGCTGGCCGGCCAGCTGACAGGCGAGGGGATATTGGAATCCTGCCCGGGCTGCCAGGGGTCGGGCGAAACCCAGCATGCGTGTCCGGACTGCGGTGGTCAAACCCGCTGTTCGAAGTGCAACGGAACGGGAACGATCACCCTTCGTGGTTTGGATGGCGCCACGAGAACGGTCAAATGCATCCGTTGTGAGGCGGGAAAATGTCGGCGTTGTCGTGGGACCGGCCAGGTGAAGCAGCCGTGTGCGACCTGCAAGGGCGCGCGGGCGCGCCTGAGCGAGGCGAAAATCCGCAAGGCCTACTACGCCCTCTTGGGCATTCCCTTACTCGTCCCGGATTCCCCGGAACCGGCGGCGCCGCAGACTTCAACGCCGGCGCCGGGACCGGGTGTCGAATCTCCGCCGCCGGAATAGGCGGAGCGCGTTTCAAGACGTTACGAACTCAATCCTCAATCCGCAGCTTGATCTCGTCGGAATTCGCCTTCAACTCGGGCGCATACATGGCGTATCCACGGGCCGGCAGGGCGCTGAACCGGCCGGGGATTTCTGCCCGTAGCCGGTAGGAGACGCTGTGGGTGCCGCGGGACAGCAGGCGGGCGAAAAAGCACACGCGCTCGTCGCGGAACTCCACATAGGCGCCCAACTCGTTCTGTGTGTACCCCGAGCGCAGCTCGACCGGCTCAAAACCCGCCGCCTTGTAGTCCTCGAACACCACGTATTCGTAATCGTTCTTGCTTGCCACCTCTAGTTCGACCTCCACGAGGTCTCCGCTTTTGAGGGTTGCCAGGTTTTCCAGGGGCCGGCGCACATATTTCTCCACTTTTTGGTCCAGCGCCTGGCCGCGTGCCCCGCGCGCCTTGATCCTTTCGAGCACTCGCTCCAGCTTGTAGACGCGGCGATCCACCCGGATTTCCAGGCCGGCCTTCCCGATGGGGTCTTCCAGCGTGAAATTGGTCAAGTAGGCATTGAAGTAGAGCGGACCCCGACCGCTCTTTCGGAACTGAATTTCGTGTCGGCCTTCCGGAAGCGCAGCGCCTTCAAAAACAAGCTGATTGTCATACGCAAAAAGGTTCTCGGCGGTGATGCGCACCTCCTTGTGTTTTTTTCCGTCCACTAGGATTTCCACGATCATGTCCGGCTTGTCCTCGCCGCTGGCCTTGAGGTAGTCGGCCATGGCCTCGATGCAGTACGCCGTGTCGCGAGTGGATTCCCAATAGGTGGCGTGCTTGCGGTTGTTCAATAGGTACTTGACCAGGCGCGACGCCTTCTCTGTTTTCGGCTCGGTCCGCGCCAACAGTTTGAGGTACCAGGCATGCGTCTCATTCTCGCTGCCGTACCAACACCACCAGTAGTCCCGATTCGGCAACCGAAGCCAGGCAGTCTGATTCTCGTCGTCCTGAACGAGGTACTGTTCGATGTTCTCTTTGACCATGGCAAGCTTTTCCCGCTCGCCCACCCTGTGGAGCGCAACGCCAAACAGGGCCTTTCCATACACGGAGTACGCGTTGCGGTCACGGTAGAGGAACTCCCGCATCTCCCGGCTTTCCTGGTTTGCGTGGGTCAGCACCAGATATACCAATGCGTCGAGATCGTCGGCCTGTCCCTTCCAGGGCTCGGTTTGAGAAGCCGCGTTCCGCAGTTTCTGCAGCTCCTTCTCCTGATACCGCTTCAGCCAGGCCACTCCACGATCCAGCACGCCGGGCACCAGAGCGACATCGTTGTCGCGGGCCACCTGCAGGCCATGGACCACCAAAGCCGTGGTGTGCGGCCAGGACTGTTCCCCCCAGCCGGAAAACCAACCCCAACCGCCATCGGCCAACTGCATAGCGGTCAACGCCCGTACGCCCTCCTTGACCATGTCTTCCAGAACCTCGCGGTCAAAAACGGGGTTACGGGAAATCCTTTTCCCGGCGCGGGCCACGGTTCGATCCCGCTTCTTCCACTGCTCGGCGCGTTGGCGGTCCTCCCCGATTTCCTGCGCGTTGAGGTTGGTGCGCTTTGCCTGAATCGCCGTCCAATCCAGCCCCATGCCCAAAAGAATTTTTTGCGTAAGGACGGCCGGCAAGAACCGGTTCAACGTCTGTTCCGTGCACCCGTACGGATACTCCGCCAGATACGGAAGAGCGTCCACCAGCGCGCCGGCCAGGGTGGGCGAGTAGCGTATTTCCAGCCGTGTCCGTTCGGGCCGGCGTTCCCGCGGTACGACCAGCGTAATTTTGGCCGTGTCCTTTTCGGGACGGATGACGCCGCAGAAGGAATCGGTTTTGAGCATCCCGTGCACATGCACGGGAAACCGCATTTCCATGGCGTCCGATTCTTCATCGGCCAGGGCCTTCATACGCACAACGGCTTCGCCTTCCCGTCGGGCTTTCACGCGCCAGTCCACGCGTTGTTCGCCATTCGCCGTCACACGGACTGTGTGTGCCGCATGGGCCGGCTGCTCCAGGGCACCCCCGTCCAGCTCAAGCACGGCGCGCACGACCTTGTCCTGAGCAAAGTAGTTATGAATGTTGGCGGAAAGCACGACGTCGTCCTTTTCCACAAAGAAACGCGGCGCCTGCAGCCGCACCATCAACTTTTTCGCAGTGACCACCTCGGTTGTCCCCTCGCCCACGCGGGTTCCATGGCCGCACACCCATGCGCGGAGCTTCCACCCCGTGAGGTTCTCCGGCATGGTCATTTCGAGCTTGACAAAGCCGTCCGGGTCGGTCGTCAACGATCCCACCCACAGCGCGGTGTCGGCAAACTGCGTGCGAACCGCCAGCGGAGCGGGTGTTTCCGCTTCCGGAGCCTGCTCTTGCCCGGCGGCGGCCTTGGCGGCCTCGACGCCGTTTGCGTCGGCAGGTGCAAAAGCTCTATCTTCCCACTCTAGAACGGGGGAGAGCGAGAGGGCCACAGATCGGAGCGTGTCCTCGACCCTTTTCCCGAAGCGGCCCCCGCCACGTTGTTCCGGGCTCGCACCTTGGGAGCGCCCTGTGGGGGCCGTTTCCTCGTCCGCCAGGGAATATCCGAACACGCCGATCGGCTGCATGGCCTGGGTATTCGGCTTGACGAAGTTGCCAAACATGCGCGAAAGGCTGCATTGGGACTGCGGCCGGTGCTGCCGACGCCACTTCCAAAAGAAGGCTTTGATGTCGGGCACATGGGATCCGCCCGCGATGTACTCGACGGCCTTGTCGTACAACGCGAGCGCAAGCGAGCCCATAAAGGGTTTGCCCTTCCGGTCGGTGACCTTCACGTTGATCCAGCCTTTTTCGCCCGGCTTGTACGATAGGGCCGACGTTTCCAGCGCCACGTCCAGAACCCGACTTTCCGGCGGCACGATGATTTCGCGCGTGTCTTCGTACACCCGGCCGTTGTTGATCGTGAAGGCTTCGACAAAGAAGTTCGGCATGTCACGCTTCGTCACCGCCAGTGTCTCCAGAACGCTTTTGCCGTTCAGGCGTAACACCTTGGGCGGCAGATAAACGCCGTTCGCCGGCCGTGCGAAAAAGACCACCGTTGCATCCCGCCGATCGGTATTGATCATCAGGTTCACCGTATCGCCCGGCGCATACTCCCTGCGGTCAGGGATCAGTTCCAGTTCGTTGAAGCGGAACTCCTTGCCGTCAAATCCCTCTCCGCGGATGCAGAAGACGTATCCCCCCTCGATCGTGTGGCCCTTGGTGTCCGTGAGGGTGTAGGAAAGCCGGTACTGGCCGGCGGCGGACGCCTTGAGGGTCTGAGCGGCGCGTCCTTCGGCATCCGTATCCAACTTCCACTCGCCCACCGGTTTTTCAACGAGGCGCCCGTCGGAATCGTAGGCGATGGCCAGAAGCTTCAGCGTGCCGGTTCCGGAAACCGGCTTGCGGTCCAGCCGTTGCGCGGCAAATTCCGCCCGAATGACGTCGCCCACCCGGTAGTGTCCGCGATCCACCCAGGCATAAACACGGAATGGCCTGCGGGCCACAAGGATCTGGCCGGAACCGACGATTGTGCGGCGTGACTCGTCGGTGACTTCCGCCGTGATTTCGTACCGGTGGTCGGTGTCCCCGTGCATTTCGCGGGCAAGCGTGGTATCTATCTCTATTCGGGTTACCCCATCCGGCCCGATCGCGCATTCGGCCTCGGCAACGACTTCCGGCGGCGTTGTGGGACGTGGCCACCACCAGCAGGGGGGGCGCGTGCAACCCCACTCACGCCAGCCCGGATACCAGGTGTAATCGTAGGCAAACCACCAGTACCCCGGCCCGTAGAACCAGTCCCAGTAACGGACGGGGTACCACTCGGCACGATAGTCCGAGCGGAGAACCGTATAGCGGATCCGGCCCTTGGTCACCGGAGCGCCAAAGTAGTAGCGCGCTTTAATCTGCGCCGCGATTTTTTCCCCGAGCATGACCGGCTCGTCGGGCGCCTCGACGGTGACTTCGAACTCGGGCTTCTTGTACTCCTCCACGCGGAACGACACGCCGCCCCAACGTTGATCCTCTTTCATGAGAGAGACGTGATAAACGCCCAAAGCCGCGTCCTTGGGTAGTGGGAACTCCCCGTTCAGGCCAGCAAACGCGTCCGTGCGGAACGTTTTCTCGAAAAGTTTTTCCTGGCGTGGATTTCGGACGATGACTGTGAAATCCTGGTCGGCAAACGTCGAGACGTCTTCCTGATCGTACTGCGTCTCCCGGATCCAGAATTTGAACCGGACCGTGTGGTGAGGACGGTACACAGGCCGGTCCGTGATGCCGTACACTTTACGGGCGTTGTGTTCCGCATCGTCATGCCGGGGGAACCAGATTCCCGTGAAGCCGAGATAGGCAAAGCGACCTTCCGGCGTGGTGGCCGTAATGATCCACTGATAGTGGGCATTTACGTTGGCCTTCTTGAGGATGACCTGGCCATTCGGGTCTGCCTGTTCGGCAAACTGTTGGATCACCAGCTCGTAGTCTCGGCTCTTTTCTCGCCAGTTCTGGCGAAAGCCGAAGAATTCTAGGTTCGCCTTTCCAACCGGCGCACCGGTGACCGCGTCCCCCACAAAATAGTACACGGCATCATCGAGGGGTTTCTTGACGATGACGGTATCGTCTACCCAGAGAATCGAATGGCAGGTGTTTCCCCCCTCCATCCGCGCGGTGATCCAATACGCGCCGGGCTTCTGCAGGGGGGTCGTGACCGTGATGCGCCGGTCGAAATGTAGTGGCCGAGGTTCCAGGGCAAGCTCCCAGGTCGCGACCACGCCACCGAGATACCGGTCGGCCTTGCCTTCGACAAGCCGGTAGCCGATGTCGCTGATGTTCAGCCGATTCCATTCGAGCTTTCGCGGCCTGGATTTCAGGTGCGCCTTGACGTCTTCCAGCAGTTGGCGGGTGTCAATGGGTTTGGCTTCAAACGTGACCTTCCGGCCGTTGCGGAATCGAAAGTCGAAGGTGGCGCCACGGCCGGAGGGCTGCGGCCGCGTGGTTTCAAACTGGCCCCAGTTGCCCAGAATCTGGTCCACCCGTTTCTGTTTCCAGGCGTTCTCGCCCGGCCCGTATTGCTGGATGCTGCGTTTCCAGTACTCGGCCGCTGTGTCGAATTGACGTCGGTTTTCGTAAATCTGTGCCAATGCGTTCAGGGCGTTCTCGCCCCAACGGCTTTGTTTCGGGCTATCGGCAATCCGCTTGTACAGGTGAATGAAATTGAATTCATCCGGGAGGGTGAATCGCCGCGCGCCAGTCGCCAGTCGGGCGATGGTCTCGGAGTCTCTCAGGGTATGGAGGGCGTAGGTCTGCGGTTGGTCCTTCCGACGTTCGTCGGTGGCCGTGCGGAAGGACCACGCGTAGGGGGCCATGGTCTCCGTGCCGAATTGCTGATGGAGAAAGGAGGCGAACTGGAAAAGAATCTCGTCGGTTCGATCGGGCGCCAGTTCCATTGCCTGCATCAGCAGCCAACGCCACCGTTCGCCATCGGTGGTGGCCGCCTCGTAACTCTTGGGCAGGTGGTGGAAAACCGGGTTACCTTCCGCATCCACGGGCGCTCCCTGGCTGTCCGGCCGTCCCCATACCCAGGTCCGCGCCCACCCATAGCCCTCCTCGTAGTCGGGAAGCCTGGAGAGATCGGTGAGGTACTGCAGGCGCCACGCCTCCTGCTGGCCCCGGCAGGTCAGGAGCAGACGGGCGAACTGTACATGCAGTTCCGCGAGCTCAGCCTGGTTTTTGTCTCCTTTGCTCTTCCGTAGCGCCTGCTCCATCAACTGCAACGCGCGGACACGATCGCGTTCCCACGAATTCATCAGCCGGCCCCCGCCACGATGATGGCCGCGCACGTATTGCCCGGCAATCCAGTATCCGTAATGCTCCAAGCGGTCATATTCGAGGGCGGCCGCCCGGAGCAGCCTCCAGTTGTTCGGATGGGTTTCAATAACCTTTTCGATAAACGCGTCGCATTCGTCCACGCGCCCCAGACGCCGAAGGCACTCCACCGCCTCGGCCAGATCCCCCGGCGCCTGGGTGTCATGGCGGGCGTCCAGCGTCAGCGCCCGAAACTTTTCGTACGCATTTTTCCAGTTCCCGTTCTGTTTCTCCCGACGCGCGGCTTCGCGTCGGTTCACGCGTGCGTCGGGAGGAGCGTCGGGATGCGCCGCTACAACCAGGTGCAGTATCGCTGCGCACAGCCCGAGGAGGAATCCAATCTGGGCTCTGATCCTCATGACCTGTCTCCTATGCCGGCTGCCGGAGGAGGAAACTTCTTTCACCCGCCGTAGGCCGTTTGCTTTTGGACCCGAGCGCCATTCGGGCCGTTGTATGCTTCATGCGATTAGACGCGGGCGGGGCCATGGAGGTTTCGTGAAAAATCATTCTGCGAGAGAAAGCGGGCCGGCTGGGGAGAGCGGCGTGTATCGTCTCCGTCGCATGGGGAGGAGACGAAGGCGGGTAGAGGTGGAGGGACTCGAACCCACGACCCGCTGATTAAGAGTCAGCTGCTCTACCAACTGAGCTACACCTCCATGCGCAGCGCGTTTGTGGGGCGAGAGCCGCAGAGCCCTGGCCGGGACACCTTGCGGGCCAGCAGACGTTAGGCCCCACGCAGAGGGAATCTACCGTATCGGATGGGGAAATCAACAGGAATTCGTATGGCGTTTGTGGTGTCGCCTGCTCTCGCCGGTGCGGCGAGCAGAAAACCGACGCGCGGAGTCATCCGGCGCTTGGGGCCGTTTCCGAAAAGGAGGGTGCAGACTGCGAGGAGGAGCGGGACGCGGGCGCGTCGAACGGCAGGGGCCCTTCTGTTCGAACCGAATGCGGAGCGGAGGATTCCCTCAGGACGAAATAATAAGACCGGGAGGAAGCGCTGGGCTCGACCCTCTGGATGAATCCTTCGTCGCAGAGATCCTTCAGATACTTGGTGGCCGTATTGGGGGAAACGTTAAGCAATTCGATGACCTCACTGCGCGCCAATTTCCTGTGCTTCAGAAAGAGTTCGCGCAGTCGTTCCGCCTGTCGAAGTCGGGAACGACTCAGGCGCAAGACCTCCTCGGGTGGAACCGGGGCGACGTGCGGCGCGGGCGCAGGCGGCGGAACCGGAGCCGGCGGCGCCGGGCGATTGTCCCTGCGGCTTTTTGCCGCGGCGATCTGCTGGAAACGGAGGTCAACGTCGGAAAGTTCGTACCACAGTTTGTCGGAATGCATGAGGCGCATGCGTTCGATGACGTTCTTGAGTTCCCGGACGTTGCCGGGCCAGTCGTAGGAGCGCAGAGCGTCGCGAAGCTCCTTGGACATCGTGGCATGAATGCCGATCCGCCGCCCCAGATCGAGAAAGTGCCGGGCCAGCAGGAGAATGTCGTTGCGGCGTTCGCGTAGCGGAGGAATATGAATGAGGAGACGCTGGAGGCGAAAGAGAAGATCCTTGCGAAACTTGCCTTCGTCGGCCAGCTTCTCCAAGTCGGCGTTCGTCGCGGCCAGGATACGGCAGTCGATGCGCCGGGTTTTTGCGCTGCCGACCGCGCGAATCTCTCCGGTCTCCAGCACCTGCAGCAGGGTCGCCTGAAGCCGAGGGCTGATGTCGCCGATTTCGTTCAGGAGGATGGTTCCTTTTCCCGTCTCTTCGAAAAGTCCTTTGGTGGTTCGGTCAGCCCCCGTAAACGCTCCACGTTCATGGCCAAACAACTCGGACTCGAGCAGGGTTTCTGTGAGAGAGCCGCAGTTGACGGCCGTAAACGGGTGGGCGCGGCGCCCGCTGGCCTCATGGAGGGCCCGGGCAACCATGTCCTTTCCGGTGCCGGTTTCTCCCGTGATCAGGACCGGTGTGTCGAGATTGGCGTAGCGGACAATCGCTTCGCGGATTTCGGATATGGCGGGGCTGCTGCCAAGGATGACGTTGGGCCCGTGCGAAGGCAGCCCGGCGGCTTCGGGCGGAAGAGGCGCCGAGATGTCCGTGGCCACACCGGAATAGGAAGCCGGAGCCGGAGGCTCCTTGCTCTGTTGGGCGAGCCGTTCCGCGGACTGGCTGAGCCGCAGGATATCTCCTTGGGACAATTCGCAGGCCAGTTTGAGCTCGAAGTCGAGACGTCCGCGGGCATTGTAGCGCTCCACGGCGTTCAGAACCTTGGCAAAATGGCGGGCCGCTTCCGCGCGGCTTCCGAGCAGAAGATAAATGCGAGCGAAAAACAGGTCATCAAGGTAGTGGCGGTTACCGCGGGCATGGCGAATTTTGAGGAGGCGAAGCGCGCTGTCCGCATTCCCCGCGGCCAGCTCGGCGCGAATCAAACTGAACGAAGCAAAGCCCGTTCCAAAAATGGAGCCGCGCAGTTTCGATGCCTCCAACCTGGCCACCCGTAGGGCTTCGTGCGTATCGCGAAGTGCAAGCGAATACGCGATACGAACGGCATGGGGCACGTCCAGCGACGACCGGCTGCCCGGCAGCAGCTTGGCATCCACGCCTCCCTCCATGAGTTTAAGCAGAGCAACGGCGATGCGAAAAACCGGACCGACAAAGCGACGGATTTCCGTCTCCTCCCCCATAAGTTGCGGCAGCAAGCGGCCCGCTTCTTCGGTCTGGCCAACTTCCACCTGGTTGATAAACTCTGCGACCAGAACGCGGATCAGGGGAAACCTTTCGTTCGTTTGCCAAGACATTTCCTTGATCTCTGCCTGCGCGTCAACGAGACGTCCCTGCTGTGCGAGAAGGAAAACAAGTTCCCAAAGGCTAAACTTGCGTCGGGGAGAGTAGGAAGGTAGAAGAGAGAGCGCAGTGCGGACAAGGTCCTCGCGGCGTACAAAATTTCCGACAGTTTCCGCGAAAATGCTTTCTGCAACAAGAGCATGAGCCCGAATTTCTGCGGGAGTTTGGTCGGAAATCAAGCCCTTAACCCGATGCAGAAAAGTTTCTGCATCTGACGGCCTGCCAATTCGCGCCGTAAGTTCGGCCCATGCACTCAACATGAGAATAACGAGGTTGGGATCAGTATTTTGGCCGAGTGTAGTTTGCTGGGCTGTTCGGATAGCATCCCGGGCAAGCCTCTTTCCCTGAAGGCAATCCAGAAGGTAGCTAAGCGACTGCGCAACAGGATCTTGCTGGAGATTCGCCACACGGGAGAGAATCTCATCGAGAGGAACATCCGTGGTCACATACCCTTCAATGACAGGGTGTCGGATATCGGAACTTGATTCTGTCATGAAACCTTCAATTCTAGTGTCCTGTCCGTTTTTACAACATGATGTCCATCTGAAACCGGGGCATGGTATAGAGATGAACAAAAAACTAGGTATTATACCCTCATGGGAGAACTTGATGAATGGCGACAAATGCGACCAACACACGTTTGCGCAAATTTTGCGCTCATTATGAACGGAAGCAAAAAAAAGTCAAGTCCTGAACAGACGGCAAGCCAACGCCTCGCATGTTGCCTTCATACTGGCCCATCGTTTCCTGTGGATAGGGCCACAACGTAATGTCCGGATGTTCCGCGAAACTCGGTGGGTAAACGTTGGCATGCATTGTGCCTTATTTTCGCGCAAAATCCGTATCCTATTGCTGATCGCGATAAGGCAGGTTGGAGCATGATCGCCATTAGTCAGTCGAAAGACAGGGCAATCCTTCCCACGGACAGGGCCAAGGGTAGACATTCTAACCCGAGAAAATCGGGATCGGGCGATTGGAGGCGAATGGAGAGGAAGCGTAATTCCACGCATGATAGGTTCGTGCGGTTGACTCACGGCAGGGCAATGTGGTACAAAATCTACGTATTTTTTGTTGGCAACATGATGGTGGGCAGACGCGGATTTTGATGGGAGCGTCTTGGGGTAAAAACAGAATCCGGGTTTCGGCGTCGTTCGGCAGAAGAACGGACGGAAAGGTATGAAAGGGGAACACGATGAGAACCAGATCAGCCTGTGTCGGGAGCAAGGCGTTGTTTTGGGGCGGATGGATGTTTTGTGTGTTTTTAGCCGTCGCCGCGGATGTCCCTTTGCCTGCGGGTGCCGCGGAGACTCCCTCGGCAGGTAAAATGAAACCAGCCGCAGAAGGGCCAGAACGCAGGGGGGCCGTTGAGAAGCCAACTCAGGAGGAACAGCTTCAAACACTGCAGTCCAAAACAGAGGCTCTCTCCGCGGCACTGATGGCCATCAACACCGAGCAGCAGGCATTACTGGAAAAATTGCGGGATGTTCTGCACAAGCTGGAGAAGGCAAAGAAGGACGAGTTCCACGGTGAGGGAAAAGAAGAGCTCAAGACGCTCCGCGAAAAGATCAAGGCGCAGGAGAAGGAGCTCAAAAAACTGAAGGAAGAACTCAACGCGAAAATGGAAAATTTTCCGGAAATCAGAGAATGGATCGCAGCCAAAACCGAGTTGACAGAAAAATTGAAAGCGTTGGAGAAAAAACGCGAGAAACTGAAAAAAGAAAAGTCCGAGATATCCAAACAGATATGGGAACTCACGGTCCGTTCCATACGGGATACTCATGTTCAAACGCCGCTGACCGCGGCTGCCGTGGCGGATGCCGATACGCGAAAAACGGATACGGTTCTCATCCGTCAAGGGCCGACGAATCTTGTTGAGCTTCCCGGAACAGGGATCGCGCTTGTTAACGTGGGCGCGACGAATCGCGTGGCCGTGCCGTATCGCGTACACGCGCGCTGATCGCGGGAGCAAAGACGGTCATGACCGATGCCAGCATACGGTGAGGTTGCGCTGAAACCAGGCTCTACCGAGCGATCAAGGGGGTGGACATGCAGGTGAGACGAACATCCGGTGGGTTGATTTTTGCCGCATTGTTCGGCGCCATGCCAATCCGGAGCTTTGCCTTCCGGGGAGAAGAGGTGAACGTTCCTGGAGCACCGGACCCGGCGGTTGCAGCGGTTCGGCTAGACGCTGCTAAGGTGCGAGCGGCGGCTGCCGTTCCGGGACTCTCCGTGCGGTGGGATAAACGCACGGGCCGCCCACTTGCGGTGGTGCTGACGGGAGGGGCTGATCCGGGCGGGGCGCTCGGAGGTAAGGGGCTGCGTCTTGCCGGCGCCGGTGATTTTGGTCGGGATGCGGTGGCCGTGGTGGACAGCGTGGCCCGGTTGTACGACGTGCGCGATGCGGAGCGGGAGTTTGTCCCGATCCGCGTCACGCAGGATGCGCGTCGGTTTCGGCATGTGCGGCTCGAACAGCGGTACGAAGGGTTGCGCGTCGTGGGGGGGACGCTTCAGGTGCATTTCGACGGGGCAGGCCGTCCGTTTGCCGTCAACGGTACGTACGTGCCCGGCGTGGCGCTGAATCCCACACCCGTGCTTGCGGCCGAGGACGCTGCGCGCGCGGCGCAGGCAGACCTGGAGAGGATGGGAAAGCCGGCAGGAGAACTTCTGCGAGAACCGGAGCGGGTTGTGCTGGCGCGGGGCTGTTCGCCCACGTTGGCCTACGAGATGACGCTTCGTTATGACGATCCCGTCGCCGGTCCAGGCCGGTGGCGCTATTGGGTGGATGCGCGAACAGGGGACGTGCTTTTGCGGTATAACGACGTGCCGACCGCGCCGGCCACCATCACGGGCCGCCTTCTTGCCGGGGAAGGTGGAGCGAGCGTGACGGTGCCGGCCGAATTTGATGGCTCCCGCTACACGCTGCAAAACTTCGACACCGCGTGGACGATTTCCAATGCCGGTGGAAGCGGAAGCGGTGAGGATTATTCCACCGCCATGGATGCGGGAACGATAGCCTTCCGATATACCTCCGACTGGACGATCCCCGCGCCCACCCATGAGGACAGGGCCGAGGTTTCCGCGGCACACAACTTCCACACGATTCAGGCCTACTACCGCGCCGTGCACGGCCGAAACAGCTACGACGACGGCAGCACGCAGGCCCTGGTGTATGTCCATGTCAGCGCCGACTATGTCAATGCGTACTGGGATGGGACCGGTTTCTTTTTCGGCGATGGCGACGGGGCAACGGCCACGCCGCTGGGTGTCTTGGATGTGTCGGCGCACGAGTTCCAGCACGCGGTCACTGAGTACAGCGCCGGCCTCGGCTATTGGAATGAACCCGGGGCTCTGAACGAGTCGTTCTCCGACATCTTTGGCAGTTTAGTGGAGTTCTACGCGCAGCCGGACAACCGTGCGGCCTATCCGAACAAGTCGCCGGGAACCGCCGACTGGCTGATGGGTGAAGACTGCTGGGTTGTCACCCCCGCGCTGCGCGACATGCGCAACCCCAAAAACACCGCCACAGTGGGCGCTGGTAATGAACAGCCGACGTACTACAAGGGCCAGTATTGGTATACCGGCTGGGAAGACAATGGCGGCGTCCACCAGAACAACGGTGTACAAAATTTCTATTTTTATCTCTTGTGCGATGGCGGAAGTGGCAACAACGAAGGACGCGATTACGAAGTGCCCGGCGTGACCATCCCCCAAGGAGGGGAGCTTGCTTATTTGACTCTCACAGCGTATATGACGCCCGACACGGATTATCCCAGGGCCCGCGAGGACTGGCTCCTGGCGGCACTGGAAATGGATGCCGCATCGGGTGGCACGAACCATTACTACGTCAGCGCGTGGGCCGCCTGGCGCGCGGTTGGGATCGGAAGCCGCGACCTCGTTGAGCCGGATGAGGATTTCTATTCGGCCGGAAACGTCGGAACCGGGCCTTTCGATCCGCCCAGCAAAACCTATACGATCTTTAACCCCTACTCCGCTTCCCATACCTGGAATCTGACCTGGACCGAACCGTGGCTAACCGTGTCGCCCTCCAGTGTGACGCTGCCGCCTTACACCTACACCAATGTGACGGTTTCGATTGAGCATTCGGTGGCGGCGTCATTACCCGAGGGATCGTATTCCAATGTGGTCTATTTCACCAACACGACCCTGCCCACCCAGAACACCACACGTGCGGTGTATCTTCTGGTCGCGCGCAATTATCAATGCGTTTCAACGAATTATCAGTGGGTCGAGATGGAAAGCCTGTCTACCGATCAGCGTCAAACGATCGTCCTGGATGACAATGATGTGAGCGACGCGATTCCGCTGCCTTTCCCGGTGCGGTACTATCTGCAGACGTACACAAATATGTACGTTTCGGCAAATGGTATGCTGGGATTCCTAGCCGATGGGCTCGCTGGTAACGCAAACGTAGGCATTCCCAACAGTGCGGCGCCCAACGGCATGCTGTGCCCCTTATGGGATGCCTTGCGCCCGATCCTGACCCCATGCCTCATTTGGTGGGGCGTCACGGGGTCAGAGACGGCAAGCAATCGGCAGGTTGTGGTTTCTTGGGAGAACATTTTGCGCGCGGACACAAAGGACACGCGTTATTCCTTTCAGGTTGTCTTTTCGGAGACACCGACGGGCGGCACGCCGTTTGTCTTCCAATATCGCGACGTCAGCCCCAAGGATGAAACTTTCGGCAACGGTATGAGCGCCACGGTGGGGTTGGAAGACCCGTGGGGGCTTTTGGGCGTGGAGTATGCGCGCGATGGAAGCCGCTGGGTGGCCCAGGGGCAAGCACTGCTCTTCACCCCCAATCCTCCACCAGACACTGCGCGGCCGAGCGGAACGATCAGCGTGTGGAACTGGACGACCTCAAGCGTCACCTTTGAGGTGCGGTTTACCGAAATCGTCAATAGTTTTACTGCCTCTGACGTCGTCCTGGCCTCGGATCCCTACGCCGCGCCGTATTCGAGCGTGTCCGTGCGAGGCGGCGGCGAACGCTATCTGGTGGAAGTCTCGGGGATCAGCGGGTTGGGCACGGTGACCCTGAGCCTGCCGGCGGACCGCGTCGTTGACCAGGCGGGAAACGGCAACCTGGCGCTCGGCCCATTCGTCTTTGTCATGCCGACCCTTTATCGTTGTTTTGCCGACGACATGGAAGACGGACCGGGCGCGTGGACCTATTCCACGGATGACAGCGCCAAGGTGCGCGCGACGGTTTGGGAGCACGGTGTGCCCACCTATCCGCAAGGCCCGCCGGCCGCCCACAGCCTCAGCAACTGCTGGGGAACGGCGCTGGCGGGACTGTGCGACACAAGCTCCATGACCGTGACCAAAGCATGGCTCTGCAGTCCGCCCATTGTCGTCGGCGAAAACCCGATGCTGGAGTTCCATGTGTGGTATCGCCTGCAAATCGATTGGTCGCCCGCCGATGACATCAATCCGGAATTTTATGCCTGTGTGGAGGTCCAAAACACGTCCGGTTGGCACACGGTGATTCGTTGGGACCTAGATCTAGAGGGGAGTTCGAGCACCAATTCGGCGGGATGGGAGAAACACACGATCTGGCTGGACAACGACCTTTTCGGTAACCAGACGCTTCACGTTCGGTTCCGCGTGTGGCAGGTTGGAGGGCCCGGCTTGTACGTGGACGACGTGGCTGTCTACAGTCGCAAGGAACCCGGCCTCTGGGTGCTCAACACGCAGACCGTTCCCGATCCCCTTACCCCGAGCGCAACCGCCAGCCTGCGGGCCTATCTCTATAACAGTACGGCCACAACGTTTGCCGGCGTGACCGGCCGGCTCAGCGCCGTCAGCCAGGGCGTTACCATAAACACCTCCTCGCTTCCCCTCGTGTACGGCACGCTCGCCCCGGGCCAGCGCGCCTGGAGCGCTGCCCCGGCCTCGTTCACGCTCGGCGACATCGCCTCGCTGGAGGGGCCCACGATCACTCTCGTGCATGACGCATTTGGCAATCCTACCACCACGTGGAGCGATCCGATTACGTTGCCTGTGGCCGGTATGCCGCCGGATACGGGAACGAGCCTCATCACCGTGGCCTGCCAGGAGGGCGTGAAGGACTGGATGGACCAGTACCTGGAAGGACATGGCGGACAGGGATCCGCGATTTTCCAATTGATCAGCGCGGGTACGAATGGCGTGGCAGACCCCCCTTATCCGGACGGCCGACCGTCCGGCGACGACCGTTTCCTCTACGGACAGGATGGATCTTCGGTAGGATTCTTCGGCGAGGGACAATACGTGCCGCCCAACGTCGGACAATTTCGTAAGATTTTCCGGCACGGCCTGCCCCTCGGAACCCGAGTATATGTGCGGGCGTGGGACAGCTACTCCTTTGCCGATTCCGTCGCGTACGGCGATTCGGCGCTTGTTACGATCACAAACCTGTCCCAGCAGAGCCACGTGTTGCCCGGCTGGACGGTCAATCGCGTAAGTGATCCGGCTCATGATTACAACGGCGACGGTCTTCCTGATCTTTGGTGCATTAACAACGGCAAGGATCCGCGCGAAAGCGGCGCGCTCACTTCGGGGTGGGACATTGCCTGGGTGCTGGGCGGAAGTGGGACGGATCCCGGCCGCTTCAACACGCCCACGCGCGTGGTGGCCAACAACACGTTCCTTTTCGTGCTCGATTCAGCGAACTGCCGGGTGCAGGTCTTCCGACGAAGCGACGGAAGCTTTGTGCGAGCAATGGGTTCTGAAGGAACGGGCCCGTATCAATTCGGGCTCCCAAAGGGGTTGGCATTGGATCCGCGGCCCGGAACGAACCGGATTGCCATAGCCGACACGCGTAATGACCGCGCGGTCGTGTACGCGTTTGATCCCGACACGGCGGCCTTCACATTCCTCTGGGCAACAACTAACATGCCTTTTGGGACCGTACCCGAGGGGGTGGCCATTGGTCACACGGGAAACGTGTATGTAACGGGTACGGGCGATGGCGTGTGGGTCGGTTCTTGGCTGGACGTGTACAGTGCGGATGGAACCCATTTGCGCACCATCGGTTCCTTTGGTACGGCGCCCGGCCAATTCCGCAGGCCGCGCGGTATCTGTGTGGGGACCAACGAAACCATCATTGTGGCCGACACGGGGAATCACCGTCTGCAGGCTTTCACCGATACGGGAACGTTCCTCTGGGCCGTGGGAACGAACGGGACTAACCGATTGCAGTTCGCTTCCCCGCGTGGTGTCCGCGTGGATCCCTGGGGGCGCATCTACGTGGCCGACACGGATAATAACCGTGTCCAGGTCCTTGATGCCGCCCGTAATCACCTGGCCACCTTAGGATATCCGGGGGCTGAGGCCGGAGCATTGAACCACCCGTTCGATGTTTGCCCCGCGCCGGACGCCGTTCTTGCCTATGTGGCGGATACGATGAACCACCGCATACAGGCTTTTGCCGTTGTGTACGACGAGGATGGTGACGGCATGAATGATGTGTGGGAAAATGTGTATGGCCTCAATCCCAATAGCCCCGCGGATGCCTTCGGGGATCCGGATGCTGACGGGCTGATCAACCTGGCCGAATACCGAGCCGGAACGAACCCGCGCAAGGCAGACTCGGATGACGACGGGATACCGGACGGAATCGAAGTGGGGGCGGTCAACCCATATTCACAACAGATTCCGCCTGATGAAGTTTTCATTACGAAGCTGTCCTCAGGCGAAATTGCTATCCTGTGGCAAGCCGTGGAGGGCATGCAATATGCCGTCGAGCGCACCACGGATATCCGCAATCCCAGTTGGACGCAGCCGTCCGGTATTGTCACGGCAACGTACACCGGCACCTATGTCTGGATTGACAGCAATGCGCCATCGCCGGGTCCGTGCTACTATAGGGTCGTGCGATTTATAAACTGAAGTAAGTGCGCCAAAAGTCTGACGCGGATCTGCATCGAGCGTTTAGACGTTTCCGCATGCCGTTCTGAACGACAGGCAGCTGTGGAGCAGGCCAAGCAAGAAGGAACGGTCGGACACGCATAGGATGCGGGTGTGGGATCAGACAAGCAAGAAATGGCAAATTTTGGACAAATGTAATGAGCTGGGCGAAGATTCGTACAACATCAGGTGGGCAAGGCGCAAGCGGGAAGCGACCGCTAAGGTTGATCTCGAAATCCGGGAACTCTCTGATGGCTGCCGTGTTGACCATGACGCTTGTTTCTCCGGTACGAACCTGTGCGGCTGAGAGTGCGGCCCAGAAGTGTGGAGCTCTTTCAGCTGCAACGAATTGGGTTGAGACTCTGACTGAGGAGAAAGAACGTTTGGATACAAAACTGAGCGACATTGCGGCAAAGCTCGTTGCAGTCAACACGCGCCTGCAACTTGCGCGAACCCGCGTCTTGCAAAAAGATACGGAACTGGATGCGATTCAAAAAGTTATCCAACAAAAGCAAGAGGAACTTGATCGACGGATGGAACAGAAATACCCCGACATCGCACGGTTGAATGAAGAACGGGAGTGTTTAATGCGAGAACATGCACAGGTTGTGGCTAGACTATCAGAGGTTAACAGAGCAGTAGCTAAAACAGACTCTGTGCGCTAAAAAGACGGATGGGTGCATGATGGGTGAATGTTAAGCACGTTGTTTATGCCTATCGTATGCGAGAGACAAAAGGGTTTATGTATCTAACATTTTTATGAGTAATGCGTTATGGTTTTGTTATATATTTTGGCACGGAAAGTGCCGTCCACGCAGTAGCTGAACAGGGAAAACGTTCGAAAGAAAGGGCTGTGTAACCAATGCAGATCTCCGGTTCGGTAATGCTGATATCGTCGCTCCTTTGGATTGGGCTGAGCATGCGAAGTGTCGGTGCGGATATCGCGGTGGCAAGGCCGGAGGATGCTGCTTCTCTTCCGGATGACCCCAAGGCATTGGAAACGGAAAAAATCGCGGCTGAGGCTCGCATGGATAAGCTCACTGAAATCATTTGTAAAAACCATGCCCAAATGCGCACGTTGCGCGCCACGCTGCTTGCCAACGATCAAGAGATTAGGAAACTTCAGGAGGAAATCCGCGCCAAAGAAGCGGAATTAGAACGCCTACTCAAGGAAAAGTGTCCGGCTTTGGCCGGGGCATGCTCCGAGTATGACCGCTGTGTCAAGGAATATGAGTCGGTTCGCCGCCGAATTCTTGCGATAAATGAAAAAATGAAGCAGTCTCAGAAAGGCGTGGGCTCGGTCGACGCTACCCCGGAGAGCGTCACACCAGCGCCGACAAAGAACCGATAGGGCGCCTCCGCGCGCGTCGCAGCCGATTTTTGAGGCATGAAACACGCAGGTATGATCGCAAGCGCTAACGCGCGAATGACAGAAAGCGAAGGAGTACACACAATGAAGAAGAGTGCATGCCCCACACGGATGCATTGCATCACGCTTTTTGCTTTGGGATGGTTGCTTCTGGCCGGAATTCCACGTGTGTCGTTCGGTCAGATTACGTTGATCGTCAGAGATCCCATCGGAAGCGGGAACGTTTATCCGGACCCCGGCACTTATACCTACACAGGGCCGACCAACATCGCCTTGATGGGGTTTCCCATGGGCGAACCTTTTCTTTTTTGGACTACGAATGGGGTTTTCTTCACCGAGGATCGTGTCACGAATCTCGCTTTAACCTCTCCGGGGACCTATGTTCTCCAGGGCTACTTTGGCGATCCCAGTGGCGATCTGGACGGAGACGGTCTTTCCAATACATGGGAACTCCAATACGGCTTTGATCCTCTCGACCCGTTCGGTGCACATGGCCGGCATGGAGACCCGGATAATGACGGACTGCCGAATATCCTTGAATACTGGATTGGAACAAACGATCTGGCCCGCAGTCTCGGCATGGAACCCAATCCTATCCATGCGGATACGGATGGCGACGGCATGGATGATGGCTATGAGTACTACCACATGGCGGATATCAACATCAGTAATCGCGTCGTGGGGCTGGCTCGAAATGTCGAAGCGGTTCTCCGTGGGGGAAGCAGCATCTATGGGCCCTACGGCAACCCGGACGGCGATTATCATTGGTCAACGAATACCGGCTATGAGCTTCTCGAGCGTGGATTTCTAAACATGGAAGAGTATAGTGGCCCGGACGATGAACTGCCCGGGTTCTGGCCGCCGGTGATCACGTCCGGCGTGCGTAAATTAGTTTTCCGCTATGAACCCAATCCTTTGGACACGTTGGATCAAACCTTTTCGGATACCACCGATTCCGAAATCCACACCGTGGATCCTAATTGGGGAGATGGCTTTGATGACGGCTTTGAGTATACCTGGGACCGGTGGCAACGCGAATTTACAGGCACCGACGTTGGCGATCCGACAGGGACGAATATGGTTCCTCCGTGGGCCGACACGAACCGCGTGTTTCACCCCGGATTGATTCACCCTCCTCCACCGCGTCCTGTTCCCGAGGAGGGAAGACCGGACTTCGATCTCTCTTACCATGCGGTCACGGCCCTGGTTTTGGATTGGTATTCGGACGCGCGTGAGTACACGGCCTGGGCCGCCACCAATGTGTCTTGGGCTCCCGCAGGCATAGGTCTTCTCCGGTTGGAATATCCGAATCGCCGTCGGTGTACGCATCCGTTCCGGTGGGATCCAGACGCGGATACGCTGCCGGACGGATTTGAGGTGGCATTTGGATACGACCCATGGAAAGGGGATACGGACGATGACGGAGTAACGGATGGAGACGATAACTCGGACGGAGACTGGTATGCCTCTGCCGGCACTAATGTCCATTACAATGTGTATCTTACCTATCGTTTCAATCCCTATACGGCTTATGGCTACATTGAGCATGGACCAGAGCGCGATGGGTTACCGCTCAGTAACATGACTCATACGGTCCGCTTTACGGCCTATCAGGAGCTTATTGGTCCTCGTGGGACTCCGGCTCTTCTCCCCTATGACCCCGACGATACGGCCACGCATCCCCGCAAGTGTGATACCGATACCGACGGCATCTGGGACGGCTGGGAGTGGTATGTGGGGCTAGATGCAAACGACCCGACTGATGGGCCGGAAAACGAGGATGGCGACGGGTTGAGCAATTTCGAAGAGTTTTACAGCTATCACACCTCCACCAATGTTTCCGCTGCGCGCTTCTATCTTCCGTCCTGGATGAATAAACGCCGTCCCACGGACCCCTACGACAGCGACACGGATATCGATCAATGTGATGACGGCCGCGAGCGTGTGGATTTCAATTTTGGTACCAACACGCTGGTGACGCTCAACCTCGTTGTGGATACCAACAGCGGTGTGATCATTTATCACTGGTTCACTGGCGGCGGTCTCGATCCTGCCACCGTGGATACGGACGACGATTATCACCCCGATTATTGGGAGGCTTCGTTTGCCGGCACCCAGACCACGAACGGCGATTTCACCGCAGACGGCCTGGACGGAACGAGCGGCGACGCCCACGGTGATCCCGATGGAGACGGACTTGCCAACTACCAGGAATACCTTGCCGGCGCCGTGTATGCCTGGCAGTGGGCCTACAACAATCCCTGGCCGTACCTGGGCATCGACGGAGTCTGGGATACCAACTACGAAAAACCGCGTCCCCCCTATCAGGGTTATTACAATCCATGGGACTTTTTCGACAGCGATTTGTCTCGAACCGCCGAGCAACCGTGGGGCGACGCTATGGTATCGGCCGGCGGACGCGAACCAAAATGGTGGGATCCGAACTGGTGGGCCTATATACGGACCCTAGGTCCGTGGGTCCCCTTCCGATTCATTACTGCCGCGGAGCCGTGGCGGGTAGGATTGGGCGGTGCGGAATTATATAGCACGGCATTCCCCAATACGCCGGATACCGACGGAGACGGCCTGGACGATTACTATGAGATTTTCCACTTTATGAATCCGCTGTGCGGTGACCAGTATGACCGAGTTATGGACAAAATTTTCGGTCAACCGAATCTCGGCGCCATAGATTGGGGGCGAGACCTAGAAAACACCCCTTGGATGAGCGGATACGCCTACATCGATCAGGATCAGGATGGATTGCCACTGATTTTTGAATCGATTCAGCCGGACACGCCGTATCCACGGTACTACCACACGGATACATCCCCCTATTGGCATGGCGATGTGAGCCATGTTCAGAGCTGGGCCAATGTGTATTACTGGCTTGGTCCGGAAATGGGTTCTCTCGGCTACTGGTATTGGGACGGCTTTGTGCTGGCCGAGGGACCCCTGGTTCCCGCCGCACCGCCTGCGTACTTCTTCGACTTTGAAATGAACGAGGGGTTCGATACGGATAACGATAACTACGCGGATCGCGCGGAGCTCGTGGATACCGCTGCCAGTCCGGGTTCTACCGATCCGTTGGATTGCGAGAGCCCCCTGAAGCGCCGCGCGCTCAAGTTGAATGGAAACGCAGCGGCCCGCACCCAGGGGCGCGGCTGGACGCATGCGTGGGAGGATTTCCGCGAGTTTTGTGTGGAGGCATGGGTGCGGCCGGATAATCCGCGGACGGGAATTCCGCAGGTTATTGTCGAGCGCCCCAGCTTCGTGCCCAACGGAAATCCCATGGGATACCCCAGCGGCATCCGGTTAAACTTCCGTCTCGGTCTGGACGGGGAGGGGCGTCCGTTTGTCGGATACCACGGTGCGGGCTACGATGCCATTTACGTGGAGGCTAAGGCGCCGGGCGAACAGGCGCTCGCGCCGAACCTGTGGTATCACTTGGCCGGTGTGTATGACGGAACGAATCATGAACTCACCCTGTACATCAACGGGCAAGTGGCCTCCATGACCCCATCGGCCGAAATCCCGTGGAACGGCTACTATGGCGGTTCCCCCTACAACACGAATCTTTCCCAGATCGCTCCTCCGACAGACATGCCCATTGTTGTGGGGGCCCGCGAGAATAACCCGGAAGGATGGATCGGCGGCGTTCCCATGCCGTGGAGCCCTTGGATGTACAATCGCGGGATGCCTATGCCGTGGCCCGGTGTGTTGCCAAGCCGCTCGGGACCCAACCTTGACCAGTTTTTCTCCGGTCATGTGGATGAAATCCGCATCTGGACGGGCCGCCGCACTGGCAGCGAAATCCGCCAGACGATGAACCAGGCGTTCAGACGCGAAGACGTTGTAAATGCGTCTCCGCGCATTCTCTATGCCTATGGCTTCAATGATTTGCCGTCGCCCACGCGCGAAGGCGTGGCGCCGGTCGGATTCGAATTCCTCATCGGTTATCCCTCCGATGGCGGCTACACCGCTACGCCCTGGTGGGCCTACGATCCAGAGGTTAACCGCTACTACAACGAGTACCGTTACGTGCCGTGGATCGAGAACCTGGCCGCGCATCTGCCGCTTGATCCGCCAGCCGATACGTATATTCCCTGCAATGGCCGGTACCCGAATACGTCCAATCCCTACGTGTATGTGTACCGACATGCGACGCGCGGCGCGAACGAGTGGCATCCCTTCTATGATCCGCCTCCTCTGGCCGAAAATGTGTGGGGAGACCTCCTCCCCCTGCGTTTCGCGCGCGCGGATACCGATACGCCGCTTTGGGACAAGGGCGGCGCGCCTGCCGTGGACCCCTACGACAGTGATGGCGACGGCATACCGGATGATTGGGAATATGCCCACGGTCTGGACCCCTTCAATGCAACGGGCCAAAACAGCGGCACCGGCGATCCGGACGGCGACGGTCTCTCGAACCTGTATGAATATCTCACCCGGACCGACCCGCAGGCCCAGGACACCGATGGCGATGGCTTGAACGACGCGGATGAGGATTACGACAGCGATCGCCTGGGTAACCGGTTCGAACAGGGTTTGGGAACCCGTCCCGATATGGTAGACACGGACGATGACGGGGTCACGGACTGGGAGGAGTTCAGCGGCTCGATGGATCCGAACTACGATCCGATCCGCCCGCCCACCAGTCAAGCGCCAAGCGGAACGCGCACCGATCCTCTGGATTCGTTGAAGCCGACGATTCCGCGCTCCATGTACTTCAACGGCAGCACCCGGCTGATCGTGCCGCCCTCGAATAAACTGATGTCTGAGGCATGGACGGCGGAGATGTGGGTGCGTCCGGATATCTCTTGTGGGGATTGCGTCCTCATCAGTCGGCATCTGACCGGCGTCCGCGGCGAAGACGCGATCAACTATGAGGTTGGGCTGACGACTAATGGCGCGCCGGCCGGCATGTTGCGACCCTATGCTCTGTACATGACACAGGAAGGCATTGTGACCCGCGTCGACGGAACAGGCGCCACTGAGCATTATTACCCCAAGGACGCTAATTTGGCTCCCATCTGGGTTCCCGCCACGGGTGCCTGGACACACGTGGCGGCCACGTATGAACCAGAGACGACCACACTGAGTATCTACGTGAACGCCAAGCTGGCCACGTATCGGACGGACGCTTCTCTTGCCCCGCCCACGGTATACGGTTATCAGTTGGATCACTGGGGCGACCAGGTGACCGTCGGAGCCGCTCTTTCCACAGGTCCGGTGACGCGGGGTTATCGCGGATACCTGGATGAAGTCCGCTTCTGGCGCATGGCGCGAACAGCCGAGCAGATTGCGGATGCCTACAACGGCCCTTCTCTGGAGACAGTGGCAGGAACGGTTCCTCTCCAATCAGGATTGGTTCTCCTGTCGGAGGGTCTGAGTGAGGACATTACTCAGGCTCAGCCCGGGTCCATCGTTCATGCGCTGGTGGAGTTTAACGGCAAGCCGACCACCGAGGACCTGAAGGCGGTAACCGACGCGGGAGGCCGTGTGGTGTACTATGTCACCCCGACGGTTCGCACCATTGCCGCCACACCGGAACAGTTCCGGAACATGGCCGCTGTTATCCAACGCAGCACGGCACTGACCGCCCGCCACAAGATTTCTCCGCGCCTGGCCGTGCAAGCAGGCGGTAACCACGTGCGCGACGCCCTGGTGGAGTTTCACCCGGATGTGCCTCAGGAGCAGGCTACGGCTGCCGTTGTGGCATCAGGCGCAGCCCTGTTGCGTGTAGATTTCATCGGCGGCCGTTACCTGGTGGTGCGGGGAACCGAAGCGCAGTTGTTTGCGTTGGCCGGACACGATGCGCCGGCGTGGCTCATGCCCGTGGCGGATTATCTCACCAGGCCCGACAGCCGTTTCTACTCCTTGATAGAGCCTCCCATGGCCGGTGGTGTGGTGGCGGCGCCCTATACGACGGTCGGCGAAGGGTGGGATGGCCCCGGCCAGAGCCCGGCAAACCTCTGGTACCATCATGTCAACTACACGCCCGACGTGCTGGTCAACGAGACCCGCACGGCATACCGGTCGCAGCTCATGAAATGGGCGGCTGTGGCGCCGCTGACCTTCAACGAAACAACAGCACCCGGCATGCCGGAAAGCCTGGACCTGAGTTTCCAGGCCGGGGCGGCCTGGGGATTGGACGGACCAGGTGGTATGCTCGGCTATGCGTATTTCCCCAACGATCTTAACCCCGAGCCCCTCGCCGGCGATATCGTGCTCGATGAGGACGAAACGTGGTCCATCGGACCCAGCCCGGCAGCGGTCAACATGGAGTATGCGCTACTCCACGAGTCGGGACACGCGCTGGGACTCGGCCACTCCAGCGATACGAATGCCGTCATGTACCCGTTCTACGATGGGACACGACCCGCTCAACTCGGAGAGGACGATATCCTCGCCATTCAAGCTCTCTACGGACAGGTGGCGCTCAGCGGCCTCGCGCTTAACCTGCGGTGTGACGACGGCGGAGTGACGGCCGAAGACTTCAGCGCGAACAGAGATTGGTGGAAGGACTGGGCGTCTGCCGCCATCCTGGATGGTTGTGCGTGGGCAACCAACTATACGGCGCCTCTCGACAAGGACACCGATGGCGACGGCATGCCAGACTGGTGGGAACTGGCCCGTGGACTGAATCCGACGGCTCCCACGGGCCGCGAGGGCCCCTGGGGTGATCCGGACCTCGACGGTCTTAACAATTGGTCTGAATACCGCGCTGGAACGGATCCGCTGGATTCGGATAGCGACGACGACGGTTTTGGCGACTACGACAGCCGGGCTGCACCCAACATGCGCACCTGGGGCGAAATGTACGACGATGGCGACGGCATCCCGGATGAGTGGGAAGTCAGCTACCGCGGTCCCTGCCCGACGACCGGGAAACGCGGACTTGACCCCGCCTACTATGACGCCCACTTGGACTCGGACGAAGACGGCTGGAGCAACTATGCGGAGTACATGGGGCATTACGTTGCGGACACGAATACCGGTGCCCTGGGGCGCAGTCCTGATCCGTTGGACCACAACCAGTATCCACAACCGCTCCTCACCGTGCACGTCCGCTATCACGGCATGTGGGCGGACGACATCCAGGCGCTTCTTGATGGGGGCGCACCGATCCATTTGGACTTCTATCGCTCCCCCGGCATGGACGGCTTCCCCGTTGCCACGCTGGATATGACAACCCCGACGAACCGCACACGGCTAATGACAACCGGCCACCTGGTGGAAGGCACCAATTACGTGTTTGCCTATGCCGATAGGGATGGAGACGGAACGTGGAATCCTCAGACAGAACCGGCCGGTATTTCCGCCGTGCAGCCGCTGATCGGATGGGATGACTCGAACGACATCGAGATCGGGTTGACCGACACGCAGCCCGTGCGGCCACGCTATATGTGGCCTGCGCAGGACACGGGGCCCGCCGGATACCTTGTCGAGATGAAGCAGGGAAGCGCCCTGATCTTCTCCCGAATCATCCGGCGGCGTAACTACTTGCACGAAGGCGATTATGCCTATGCGGGGGTCTGGGGTCTGGCCAGCAATTCCACGCCGTATGTGTGTTGGGTCTATACGAACCAGGATATATTTGGGCGTGGCATATGGATCACGTTCAACCAAGGGCTGCTGGGCGTGCAGATTCCACCCCTCACGGCGCCCACTGTGTATGGCCATGACCACACCTACGCGTACGAACGAAACATCATGGAATGGACGATGGATCCTAATTCCACGCGCTACAGCATTGACATTGCCACCGACGCCGATCCCGCCACCATCCTTATGACCGTGGCTGATCAGCCCGCCCCCTTCCGGGATCGCTACGGGCGATATCAGACCTATATCCCAAGTAGCTTCCCGGCGGGACTGCTCTACGCCGGCGACACCTACGGCATTGGCAGAGTCTGGACTAACGGCCGATACTGGATGCGCTTGCGGTCGGGTGCCGGTCCGGATCGTGTGTCGGGCAACTCCACATGGAGAGCCTTCAACTTTGACCTGCAGACGCCGGAGAACGGCGGCAAAAGCATGATCAAAGGCGAGGTCTATTATTTCGGGAAGGTGTTCAGGGGTTATGGAGATCCCCAGACGAATCTGGTTGTCGTTATCCAGTCGTTCCTCTCCAATGGATTCAGCGGAGACCCGGATGGCCAGGTGCAGGTCGTGTACGTGTGCGATACAAATAATCCCTCGGCCAAGAAGGGCGATTTTGAGCTCATGGGGCTCCATAACGGCGTGCACTATGTGCGGGCGTTTATAGACGTGAATGCCAACCGCAAACTCGATCCGTTTGAACCGTGGGGGTTTGCCAAAAACATGCTGACCGATACCGATTATGAACCGGGAGCCATAGACCTCACGGGGTCCGGATCCGTGCTCCAGCAAGGCGTGCGCGTCGTGGTCCGCGATCGCGACACCGACGACGATAACCTGCCCGACGGCTGGGAATGGATGTATTTCGGCACGCTCGGGTACGGCGGGTATGACGACCCTGACGGAGACGGCGCCAATAACCTACAGGAATACACAGAATCGCTCTACGATTCCGATCCGATGAATCCGGATACGGACGGCGATAGTGTGTCCGACGGCGTGGAGATACGGATCACGCGGACCGATCCGCACGATGCGACGGATTATCTGGGTATCAACGCCGTCGAGATGGTGGCTGTGCCGGGCGGCGGAAAGCAGTTTGTCCTGCGCTGGGAGGGCAAGGACGGGGTGGTGTATGGCGTGCAGTATAGCGACGACCTGTCCGTGTGGCAGACGGTGGATCAGCTCTGGATGGGCGCCGGCGTACACGAGTACGCCGATCCGGAAAGCGCGGAAGTCGGGCGGCGGTATTATCGTGTAATCGTCCGATAGGCCGCTGTGTGAACCGTCGCCTGTTGGATGCCCTTTTCCGAGGTACAATGTTGGTGATCCTTTTCGCCGAACGGCGTCCACGCGAGGCGAGAATGTCGTCGCATACAATACGGTCGGGATCGACCACACCGATTTTAAAAGATCGCTGCGTGCCAACTGGTGTGACGCGGGCGGATGAAGAGCAGTCCGCGTACGATCGCCATTGACTGTTGACATGTGAATGGTAGTGGGGTAAAGAAAAAGAGGAAAAGATTGTCAATGCCGTGCGAGGAGTAAAATATGAAAATCGGAACGATTGTTAGAGGCCTGACCGTCCTAACCGTGTGGATCGGTATGACGGGCTGTGAGTGGCAATTTGCCGGCACAGGCGACGGGGAAAACTTTGCGTCCTGGTCCGACGCGTACAACTGGGTCAACTTCAGCGGCACGTATCGCGGGGTGAACGCCCTTCTGGTCGCTCCGCCCAGTAGCACCCGCGGCCAGGATTGGGGTGTGACCAACGTTGGAAGCCAGACAACTCAAACGGTCCGCAACGAAGACGGCGGCACGGCTCCTGCCCAGGCAACGTCCCTGAACGGACGTGTGGACAATTTCCCCGTCGTCCCGGGCTCCGTTACGATCATTTTTTCCGGGGACCAGAACTCGCGGGGTACCTTTACCGACGACGGAAACGGTGGATTGACGGGATCGTTCAATTGGCTGGGTGTGGACGATCCTAAGCCGGGTACTGGAACGTTCAATTACCAGACCGGCGCCTGGACGCTCGAGTTGGAGGCTCCGGGTTTTCTGGTCGAGACAGAGATCCGTTACTTTTACGCGTATTATGTCGCTCCAGAGGACACCGCGCCTCCGCAGGAGACGGAAGACGAACCCGAAGAGAAGGTCACGGCCGGCGGGGAAATCTATACGTTCCAGGTTCATCAACAGGGGAACAAGATTCTGATTACCGACAATAACGGTTACTCGTACTCGGGCGTGATCACAGGCGTGGCCACATCCGGCGGTGATTCAACCGGCACAAGCTCGGGCGATGTCATTGCGCAGTTCGAGGCCAATGGAACGGTCACAGGCGTCCGGGTGCGTATCGTGGGGACGTTCCGCGGAACGTACACGGCTCCCACCGTCACGGAAGATGGTGCCACAACAGGCAGCGGCACGTTAACGGACCGTTACATTGAGGGAACCTGGATCGAAAACAACACGGGAGTAGCGGACATCTATGGGAAAGCCGGCTGAAGACTCCCGGATCAAGACCACCTCGCGAAACGTGAAGTTCACCCAAGGTCCTCTTTTCTGAAACAGAGACCGTTGTTCCCCTCTTGCAGAAATCACCGGCAACCGTAATGATCTTGCCCCGAAAGGGCCACCACTCCATCGCTGGCTCGGCCGGCGGAAGACGCTGCTTCGGTGTTTGGGGAAACTTCTCAATAGGTGGCGCAGAGGGGTCCCTGCGAATTCCCGTTGCCGTGGGGAGGATGAGTGCGGAATAAAGTACCTATCAACACCCTCGCTTTCCGTACTTTTATCCTCAGGAAATGTCCGAACAGCGCCCTTTTCCCCCATTTTTTTATTCTGCTGACTGCCCTCAGGTTCCCTGCAGCGGATATCGCGATGCGCCGGTCCGTTCCAACCGGACAGTGGCAAACGCTTTGACAGGAAGCCCATAGACTCCGTATCCTCACGATCGGACACGTTCGCAAGCCAGGTATTCCCCATGGGGCGCTATGCATGAGCCCGATTTTTGTTCGTTATATGCGATGGGTGACGGCAGGGCATACCGGCCTGCTGCTGGCCTTGGGAATAGCAGCTCGGCTTGCCACCTGTGCCCGCAGAGATTCGGTTCTCGCCCCTATCCCGGTCGGATTGATCGTGGACGCCCCTCTACCCCTTTCGGAGGCACGGGAAGAACCTCGTCCGTTTCCGCGCGCGGAACCGTCCACCGCACGTCCCGTGATGCCTCCACCGGTTTCGGTTCCGTCTCGCCTATCGCCATCGCCGGTCCGCATCCGGGATCGCGCGGAGAAACAGGCCACGCCGAGTATCAACGCATGGAGGCGACCGTCGCAGAAGTCCCCGCCACGTGTCACGCTCGAAAAAGTGAAGGAATTGGAACGGATGCTGAGTCGCGCGGAGCCCGTACGGATGCCGGGGGAAACGTCCCGACGCGCAGGGGACGCGGAGGGTGTGCGGGACGAGGAAGCACACTGCCGACGTGTCCTTCATCACGTGTTGTATGACGCCTGGACGATTCGCCCCAGTCGGGAGGAGGTCGGCGACGCGGCCGTGCACATTGCCTTGCGGTTTGATCCGGAGGGGCGGATACTGAGCCGAGAGATCGTGAAACGTTCGGGCGACCCGGCCATGGACGCGTCGGCGCTGAAGGCGGCTGAGGCCGTGGAACGTGTGCCGGGTCTAACCGAAACGTTTTTGCGCCGGCGCGGGTATCGGGTGATTGTGGCGTTTCGATTGGGTGCGGAAGAATAGGATGTGGCATGAAAACACCATGTGTTCTGTTCGTTGTTGTCGTCGCGGGCGTCACGGCGCTCTGGGCGCAGGACGTCGTGGTGGTTCGCGCCGGCATGGAAAAATCGCATCTGGACCTTTCGGGGTTTCGATGCGAGGGACCCACGGCGGCTGTCTTCCTCCGCACGTTGGAGCAGGATCTGGAACGCTCCGGTTGGTTTATCCTTTCCCGACGCGCTGAAGGGCCGCTTGTGCTGTCGGGCTGGTACGTGGAGGCGGGAGGCACGGTAAGGGCGAACGCCCGGCTCTACAACCGTTTTCTCCGCCGAGGATACTTTGAGAACCTACGGCTGAGCGACCCCGCATCCGAAGCGCGCCGGCTGGCACATCGGTTGGCTGACGCGATTGTGCGCGCGGTTCGCGGTGTGCCGGGAATTGCCTCCACCCGGATTGCGTTTGTCGGACGCCGTGGCTCTCAGAAAAACCTGTATATGTGTGATGCGGACGGCGATAATGTTGTTCAAGTGACGCACGATGACGGTATCTGCTTGAGCCCTTCCTGGGCGCCGGATAAAAATAATCTTTTCTACATGTCGTTTGCTCGGGGATTCCCAGACATTTTTCGCATTGACTTGGTGGCCAAACGGCGCTATCCGGTGGCCCGCTTCCCCGGGCTGAATGCCTGCGCGGCGGTCTCGCCGGACGGTACGGAACTGGCGGTGATACTGTCCAAAGACGGAAACGTGGAACTGTACGTACTGGAACTCAGCCGTGAGCGAAAGCTGCAGCGACTGACCCGTACGCCGCACGCGGCCGAAGCGAGCCCTTCCTGGGCGCCGGACGGCAAACGTCTTGTCTATGTCTCCGACGCATCAGGCAGCCCCCACCTTTATCTCATTGGGCGTCACGGCGGAGAGGGAAGGAGGATCACCTTTGTAGGAAGAGAAAACGTGGCTCCCGACTGGGGCCCCAACGGGCTTATTGCGTACAGCAGTCGGCGCGGCGGAAAATACGTTATCTATGTTCTGGACCCGGCGACCCAGGTGGAACGACAGATTTCCGCCACAGATGCCGATTATGAGGATCCTTCCTGGGCCCCGGATGGTCGGCATCTTGTTTGCATCCGGAAAGCCAATTTCTGCTCCGAACTCTACATCCTTGACACCATGGGAGACGATCCCATACGGTTGAGCGCGATGCCAGGCGAATGGTGTTCTCCGGCGTGGTCGCCAAAGTAACGCCGACGACACGCGGGGGGAGGGAGCTTTCGGGTGATGCTGCCCTCAATAGCGAGCCGCCGGGCCGATGCCGCGGCGAAACATGTTTCGAATAGCGAAGAACCCACGTGTGCGCGCGCGTGGAGCGCAAATAGAACCAGGAGCCATGCCATGACGAAGTCGACGTGGATACGTCTCGTTTCCGGATTCGGTTTGGCGCTTGTGCTGGGGGCTGGTTGTGCCAGCGATGAGGTGACCGATCTCAGCCCCACTGACCTGACTGTGGATTCTGTTTTGCCACCGCGGGAGGTACTGGGAACCCTTGTTCCCGATCATCCCTTGAAGATCCAAACCGTATACTTCGACTATGACCGTGCGGACATCAAGGAGACGGAGGTTCCCAAGATTCAAGCGGCGGCAACGTACCTCCAGGAACACAAGGAGGTTCGTTGCGAGCTGGAAGGGCATTGCGACGAGCGCGGAAGTAACGAGTATAACATGGCTCTGGGCGAGCGTCGTGCGCATGCGGTACGCGGCTACCTGATGCGGCTAGGAGTGGAGGGAAGCCGTCTCTACACGAAGAGCTACGGCGAGGAGAAACCTGTGGATCTCGGACACGACGAATCCGCCTGGAGCAAAAACCGCCGGGTGGAGTTCACTCTCTACAAATAAACCGACGTTGGTCCTTTCTATCCGCGAACAGAGCCGGATCGCGTGGCACCTTGGCGCACGTGCCGGCCGACGCCCAGTGATGGGAAACCTTTCTTTGTTTTTCTGACTGCTGCGCAGCTTTGCACCGATCCGTTACCTCGGAGTTTCCATCCGTGTGATTCGCAGGTCTCCTTCTGCCAGGCTGCCTGGGAGGCATATTGTTAGCGTGGCATGCCGGTTGAGCAAGAACCCTTGCCGCAACGGACAGAGTCTCAGCGGACACGGAACTTGTTGGCACGTTCCGTGCTAATGAAGCTCTTCGGCTGTTAGGTCTAAAAAATGGCGAGGCTTCGCGGACTGGCCTGTGCGCTGCTGTGCCAAGCATAAAAATTCGGATTTTGAGTTGACCCGTGAGGGGACAATGCGCTAAAGTAATGATGAAAAGTGGAGTGTTATCTGCCTTGCTGCATCGCTAGACGCTTGAACGCAAGCGGCACATGGAGGTTTCCGCCATGATACGCCGATTCGCGCGATTCTGCATGATAATCGGAAAGGTGTGGGTCTTTGCGTTGTCGTTCGCCGCGGCGACCCGGCCGGCTTCTGGGCAAACCACCAGTATACCCTATCGCGATACGTTCGAGACCTACACGAACGCCCAAACTATTATTGGGACGAACGGCTGGGTGGCAGGGAATGTTGCGTTCGCCGTGGTCACCAACATGACGTATACGTATAACTACCCGTGCGGTTATCCCTTCCCTGGGGCAGAACACACCCAGGTGGTGCGTCTTGACACAGAAGGCACCGGTGTGTCCAACTGCTTTTCGCGCCAAAGCAACACGAACGTCACGATAGATTTCATGATGTACTGTGTCCGGTCAGAGGACGAAGAGGCGCTCAAAGTCCTGACCAACGACAACACGGTGCAAATGGGCTTCTACGTCAATACGAACGGGAATCCCGTCATCTTGTACAGCGTCAGGTGGTTTGACCTGGGTGCGTGGGAGTGGAGGGGAACCAATGCGTACTACACGGTGTCGGATGTTACCCTTGCCAGTGGGGAGTGGACCCGCGTGACGGTGACTATGGATTACCTGTCGGACAACAGCGATCGCTACGATACGTATTTCCAAATCGCCTTCAACGGTACCTCTGTGACAAGCGACTATGCCTATGCGCCGCCCCTCAATGCGGATCCCCCGATCGCGACAGGCACATGGTTCGTTTGTGCCAACTATCTGTCGGCCGTTTCCATCTGGTTTACCAACGTGATCTTCGTGGGTACGGGCTATCTGGATGACTACAAGGTGGAGGGTGATGCTGAGCCTCTGCTTTCGATCACATCCACGATCTGGTCGGATGGCAAGCCGGGTGATACGCGAGGCGGTTGGGTCCTTCCGACAATAGCCTGGGTTCAATCAGGGGGAAGCACGAACTTCACCATCGGAGCAAATACCTACTGGAGTTACACAAACTTGGTCGTGAACGGCACGCCGCAGATGCCCACCAATAACCTCGTGTTCGAAAACGTTACGTCGAATCAGGCCTTCGATGCCTATTTCGGAGCCGACCGGACGACCAACGGTGTCCCCCATTGGTGGCTCGCTCAACAGAATTCCAATTGGACAAATGACTTCGAGGCAGCGGCAAATGGCGACCCGGATGGTGACGGGATGACGACGCGGGATGAATACCTGGCCAGCACAGATCCGGACGACGCAAACTCCGTTTTCCGTATCCTTGAATTCGTCATGCCGGACGGGACTAATTACACCTTGCGGTGGCTGACCGCGGCCATTGATCCGGACCTGACCAATATGCCGTTTTTTGTCCAGAGAACAGGCGATCTGACCAATCCGGTCTGGGAGGTCGTCGGGAGTGTCTCACCTCGGGTTGCGGGGACTTCCGAATATGCAAGTGTTTCCGATCTGGTTGTGACTCAGTCGTTTTTCCGTGTCGTGGTCACGAACACCGTGCCCTGAACTAAGGGTTTCACGGTGGGCAAACCGCCTGTATGCCTACAGCGTGGACGGGGGCGGAGGTGGAAGCCAATGTTGCCCCCATGCTGTCTTCTGGATTGGGCCTGCGGGCCTTTAGTGTTTGGGATTCCCGTTTTGCGATTGGCTTGGCAGGTTTGATGTCGGGAACCGGAATAAGGCCAGGTCGTCGGAGTCGGCCGGGTGGATTGGCCATGGATGGACAGGTGGTATTGGCCACGCGTGGCCAAAGAGTCCGAAAAAAGCCAAGTCATCCAACGGAACGGCGGGCTTTTCAGACGACTGGCAATACGGGCCTGGTCAGCAGGCCGGACCTTCCTGCCGAGCAAGGTGGGAGGTGACCCTTCGCAATTTGTTGTCGGCCCGGGGAGAGGTTCTCGGATGGGTTCCTTCGTGAATCTTTGCGATATTTTCACATTTCCCTGACGTCGCCTACCTTGTGCCGTTTTCTTGGATGTGGTAGTGTAATGGTGGGTGACGATCGAGCGGACCTGCATCCGCCCCTCAGGTCGAATATAAGGCTGTACGTGTCTTCGCGGGAGCCGGTAGGCACCGCAGGAAGAGGGCCATGAAACCACTGTGGACAGCATACATTGGCCAGGCAGGGAGCGCCAATCGCGAAAATGGGACGGACGTGGTCGGTGGGCAGGCGAAGCCTCGCGGGACAGTTTCTGGGGTCAGTGCCTTGGCACGGTCCTTGCTCCCCGAATGGGTTGATGCGATGAATCACGAGTTCACGTCATGAAAACGTCGCGTCTTTTTTCCTGTTGGTTGTTCGCTTCTATCCTGATCGCCGTTGTGCGCGCACAGGCCGGTTACTACGAGCAGGATTTCAGCAATTTCGCGTGGGCCAATTACGGAATGACCGTGACGAACGGGGACGGATGGATTGTTCACCACTGCTTCGTCAGCAACGCGTTCCAGCACTGCCGAATGGGAGCCACCAACTATGGGGGCGGGACGTTGCCGTACATCACGTCACCCCTGTTGACTAACGGTGTCTCACGCCTTTCATGGGAAACGAAGAACTATGAGACGGGCGACAATATCTACGACTTGCAGTATTCCACGAATGCTTCGTCTTGGACGCGCATCGCTACCTACACAAACAGCAGTGCGACCACGTGGCAGACCAACACGGCCACATTCGTTTCCTATGACAGTGTATACCTTCGATTCCTGAAGATCGCTGACCCCGGAAGCGCCGCGAGCCGACTCTACGTTGACAACATTCGAATTGTTGCAGCTCCTTCCTACGTGGCGATCACGAATGTCGGATTGAACCCATCGCCCCCCTTGACGGACCGTCCGACACAGGTTTCCGCGCAAATCTTGCCCCATTTCCAAGCCAGCAATATCTCGGCCCGTGTTTACTATGCGACGGGCGGAGGGCGTCCCTATCCGGATTACGTGGATATGGTGCACACGGGCAATAACTACTACGTTACGTCGCCTGTGGACATTCCTGCGTACTCTCAGCCGGGGCTCACGGTGCGGTACTACATCTGGGCCACGTTTGAGGGCGCCACGCCGCTCAGTCCCACTAGCGCTCCGCCGGACACCGTGGATTACTACAGCTATATCGTCCGTGCCGCGCCGCCCGAGTCCCTCTATCCCAGCATGCAGGTCACGGGCGACGCGTCCACCAACATGATCCTGGCGGACGACTATCTGTGGCATCGGGTCATTTCCCCAGTCGGCTCCCTGGAGAATCCCATCTTCGGCTTTGCGTCAGAAACCAACTCCTGGGGCGACACGAATCAGGCCGTGTCGACACTTCCCGTGTACGGAACGGCAGACCGCGGGCCGGCTTCGATTGCGGTGAACGAGACGGTGACGAATCATCTGGCCTTTTGGTTCAACGAGACCAACTTGAGTTACAGCATTCAGCACTGCGCGTATGTGAATTTCGACGCCTGGACGAATGGGACGACGGCCGCGTACGGGACCTACACCAACAGCGAGGGCTGGATTCTGGCTGGTGGACGGATGAACACCCTTGACGCGCAGGAAACCAATCGTGCCATGATCGGTCGCTATGCCATTTTGCGGTACGATGCCTCTCCTACCCCTCAGTATCTGCAGTCGCCCTATCGACCGAATGGGATCGGCGGGATAAGTTTTTGGTATCGGAACTGGAACAATACAGGAACGCCGGCGGCGGGGTTCACCATCCAGAAATCCACCAATGGAGCGCCGGGCTCCTGGGTGGACATCAGCTCCACCGTCTGGCAGACAAACATCCTTTCCATCGACTGGCTGCATTTTTCCGTCAGTGTGGCGGATCCGCAGAGCCGCTACGTGCGCCTTGTCAACACCAACGCGTCAACGGACACCTCCTGGCTCTGCCTGGAGGAGGTTGTGGTGACGGATCCGGGTGCCACCGTGATTCTTACGGAAAATCCTCGCAGCCCGCACACACCCTTTGCCGGCGAGTGGGTGACCGTTTCGATTGACGCCACCCCAGGAGGCGGTGCCACGAATATCGCCTGCGTGGTTTACCAGCAACCCGACGGCATGACAGCGGTTCCCTATCCCATGGTCCATGCGGGAGGAAACACGTATACCGCGTCTCTGCCTCCGGCACCGCCCGGTCCCGTGTACTACTACTACGCCTGCACCTACGAAGGGTTCCATGCGGCTTCTCCCCTGTATTTTCCGGCGCGTGCACCAAGCGAACGACTCGTCTATACAAACTTGTTCAGTCCGGGACCGATTCGCGAGCAGGACTTTTATCCCTTCGCTTCGGCCGCTTATGGGACAACAGTAACCAACGCGGCCGACGGTTGGATTGTCTCCCACTGTTTCGTCAGCAACGCGTTCCAGCACTGCCGAATGGGGCCTACCAACTATGGAGGCGACACGGTCTTTGCCTACATCCTTTCGCCGTGGGTTACGGGGGGAATCGGGAGTGTGTCCTGGGCAGTCCGCAACTACCGAGGCGGCGTGAATACGTACGTCGTGCAGTATTCGACCGATGGAACAAATTGGATCACCTTGGGCTCCTACGCCAACCAGGACACCGTGTGGGTGACCCATTCGGTCTGGGTCGGCATGTACGAGGATGCCTACGTCCGCATCATCAAAACCGGAGACCCGGGAGGGTCCCAGGACCATCTGTACTTCGATGACATTCTGATCACGCCGCCACCGGCCGACGTGGTTATTTCCGAGCCGCCTTTCTTCTCCCCGGGTTACCCGGCCAAGGGTCAACCCGTCACGGTTTCTGTCGCGATCACAGACCGCAGCACGAACTATCCGGCATACAATCATCGGCCCACGCTTCACTACCAGCACTCCAACGGCCAAACGGGCGTGGTCGCCATGACCCGAAGCGGCGGGAACACCTGGTCCGTCGTGGTCCCCGGTCATCCGGCCGGGACCCTCTCGTATTACATCAAATGTCCGTTTGATGGCTATTACTACACGAACAGTTGGCTTTCGGAGAACCAAAGCCCGGCCTTCTCGCCCGATGCTCCTCCCTGGGCGTCGCAGCCGAGCCGCTTTCATACGTACACGATCCGGGAGTTTCAGTCCGACTACGACTACATGCAGGTTAACCTCTCCTACACCAACACGTCGGTTCGGATGACCCAACTCAAAGACCGGGAGTGGCAGGGTATTCTGAACTTCGGATATGGGACGCTCGATCCGTCCTTCACGCTATCCGGTTTGAACTGGTTCACGGGGACGAACTACCTAGGCGTTCCGATCGAATGGGGTGACCCCGACCAGACCCGGTTGAGCGTTCCGTTGATTGGAACGATGAGCGCCTGGCCTTCTAACATCACTCTGTATGGCCTTCAGCAGGGCCAAGTCGTCATTCGCTTCAACGAGGCGAGTTCCAATTACACCGTGCAGCGCTGCGTCTATCAGGATTTTGATTACTGGCCGGCCTCGTCCGACTATTTCGAGGAGAGCTACAGCCGCGCGGGTGTCACCTGGTATCGCCACCATTTTGACGGCTGGGTGACCAATGTGCCGTATGTGCAACGGGATGATTTTGAGGATGCCACGTGGTTGGATCTCTATGACGGTGCCCCTTGGGATCCCGATGTCGATCAGGGCCCTTCGTTTTGGACGGCGCGTAACTATGGGCTTGCGGCGCACTACGAAGCGGGAAGGCCGGGGGGTACGGGGAGATGCCTCCTTCTCAAAGACGAGGCTGGCTTTGGCGATATCTACAGCTCCATTTACAACCCTATTGCAAGCGGAGGACGGGGGCTAGGGACCCTTCAGATGGATTTCCGTTGCCATGAAAACAACTGGCGTCCGTCGCTTTATACGGGTTCCAGCAATTGGACTAATGCCATGATCGAGGCCACGGTGGCTGCGACCGTCTTGCCGGAAAGCGCCGATCGAACGCTTCTGGGTCCATGCTGGGTCTCCTTGCTGGCCCGTTGCACCGACGCGAACAACTACTACGAACTGCGGTGGCAACAAGTCGGAGTCAATCAGCGGGGACTCTTCCTCCACAAGCGTTATGGCGGAACGTGGATCTACTGTGCAGGGTCGTCGAGTGAGAGTGGATATATCACGACAACCAATACGATTCGGTTTACTGCGTGTACCGAACCCGGAGGCCGGGTTCTGCTGGAAGGGTGGGTGGACGGAGTCCGAAAAATCCATTGGACGGATACCTCCTCCGCCCTAACTTCCCCGGGGCAGGTCGGAATCAACACACGGGATGCGACAATCGTCGTGACCAATCTTTTTGCCGGCGTGGCCCAATGCGAGACGCTGAATGGGTGGCCTAACATCTCGGCCGGAGCCGATACGAATTTTGTCATCAATGGCTGGACGGGGCGGCGGGTTTATGCGGTAAGTCCTGATGCGTACGTTGAACTCCATGCGGGGAACGTCTCGGGCTTCCAGACGAACCCGCCTTCCTTCTGGTCGCCGCTGTTGCCGCACGGGGTCGGATTCATCCGGTTCGAATACAGGAACACGGGTTCAAGCTCCACCCTGTGCAAGACGCAATGGTCCACGAATCGGACGGCATGGTGGGATCTGGATGTCTTCGGCGCTGCCCCCAGCGGCAATTTCGCGACGCGTGACATCACCGTGACCAATCTGCTGGCCACCAACGTCTGGATTCGTTTCCTCAATGCCACCAACGCGTCCGGGCAGACGGCCCGCCTACAACTCGACGAGATTTCCATCCACCCGAGTCGGAACTACGGCGTGGTGGAAACGTTTGAAGACGGACTGGCTCAGGGGTGGAACGGCTCTCCCACCTGGTGGCGTGTGGGCACGAGCCCGGTGCCCCAGTACACGCGTCCCGGTTACGCCGCTGCCCCTTTGAAGTTTGTCATCATGACGCTCCGGGGCAGCGAAACACGATTGGATCAGGATGCCCTTTGGATTTCCAACGCCGTGTACGTGGTCAGCAATACCCCCTTCGCGCGCCTCGTGCATCCGCTTTTCTGGGGGGAACACCCGGGCACAGACGGCGAAGGCGTTTACGTCCGGGTCAAGCACACCGATACAGCAGCCAGTCTTGTTCTCGACAACATCCAAATCACCGACTGGCACGGCACAAACTATCTGGATACCAACGGCTGGTACGCCACCGAAGCCTGGGTGAGGGACGACGGATATGCGACCAATTGTCTGGAACTACGATATTCCCGGGCCTACACCAATATCTACGATAGCCCCTACACGGGAGGCGGCCAGTATCTGCGCAGCCCGTATATAACGAACGGGATCGGCGTGTTCGCATTCCGCTACATGAATCTAGGCAATACCAACGGCGCCGTCATTTTCAACATTGAGTCCGCCACCCGTCAGTTCACCAACGACTGGGTCCGGGTCACCTCGGTGACCAACACCTCCGCCGGCTGGCAGTATTTCGCCTGGAGCATCAACAATCCCGACGTTGTCGCCGTGCGTATTTTGCACCGGTCCACCAACTATCAGGCGGGGATGCGGATAGACAACATCGAGATGACCGACTACGCCGAGCGCGATCAACTCACCTGGACGGCCTACAACGCCCTCATCACGCCGAAGGAAACCAATCGGCTTTTCCATGTCGGGGAGAACATAAAAGGCGGATATCTCAACTACAGTATCACGGACCAGGTGGCTATCCCGCCCATGACAAACGATCGGCCTTATATCCAATCGGCCGAGCTGGAAAAGGGGATTGGCGAGATCAGCTTCTGGTACCGCGCGTGGGGGGGTGCGGGCCCGCCCGGATACCCGGCCCGCATCGACATTGTCAAAACGGAGCGCGAAACCGCCACGAACTGGATTCCGCTGGTCACGCTCACCAATATCACCACGACGGAGTTTACCTACTTCACCACGAACTTTTACGACCCGACCAGCCGCTACGTGCGCATTTACAGCCACACCACGGGGGTGGGGCGCGTGTGCCTGGACAATGTGCTCATCACGGCTCCCTTCGGCGCCGACATCTCCATGACGAATCTGGCGATCGAGCCGGCCATTCCGCTCTGGACCAACTCCGTGCACGCTTCGGTTGATCTCTACGATTTCTTCCTCAACCCGCAGAACATCGAGGTCTTCCTCCGGTACTATGCGGCCACGAACGACTGGGGAACGTTGCCGGATGGGACCCGGTATTATCGCGGAACGAACGACTGGGGCGTCTGGACCGAAGGAACGACCATCCCCATGTCTTGTATCGGAACCAACGGACGGTATGTGCGCTATCGCACCACAACGCCCATCCCGCCCTATCCGATCGATCAGCCGGTCCAGTATTATGCCGTTGTGACGTTCACCGGGCTCTTCAGCGAGGTGGCCAGCCCCAAACCCTGTCGCCAGTTCGTGAATCCGTCGCATTATTACCCCGTTGACCTGAACGCGGGGGAGACAAACGCGCGCATTCCCTATTACATCGTTTACTCGTGCCCGCCGGGGCAGGTTTGGATTAACGAAATCAATGCCAGCGATTCCTCCTATTTCCCTACGGCGGCAATGCAGTATGTGGAGCTTTGCGGCCGCTCCGGAATCAATATCAGCAACTGGTCTATTCGGATTTACAGCAGCAGCTACCTGCCCCTTGCCTGGTACCGGGTGACCAATCCGCCCGTTTTGACAGACGAAAGCAACGGGCACGGTTTTTGGGTGTTCGGCGATGACAGAACGACGAACCGCGATCTCACCATGACCATCAACATTGGAAGTCCCGCCGAGCCCCGCGTGCTCCCCGCGGATGGCGGCATTCGCCTCTGCCGGAGCATAGGCGCCTATGAGCACGCCGTGTGTTATGAAAACTATGAGGGCCAGTACGGCACGAATCATCCTTTGGTGGAGCACGGGTTTACATTCATAGGTCCCGATGATGGGTGGTGGGCCGACGCCCCGCTGGCCCTGATCGGTACCGGCAACAAGGCATCCGATTTCACCTGGGATTACTACAGTGGCACGTGGACGCCGGGGGCGGTCAACGACTCTCAGACGCTTCTCGACTGGCAGGAGGGAGGCGGCCAGAACGCTCCCCGGGTGGAAATCACAAGCTTCTGGATTCTCGGCGGAACCTCCGTGTGGGTCGAATGCACGGGCACCAATGGCTGGTCTCCGTGGTTGTACTATTGCACGAATCTGTTGACCACGCCGCCCAACGGATGGACCTTGGCGACAACGAACTCCACATATGCCAACGGCACCAACACCATCACAACCTCCATACCCCCCGGTCTGCCCGTTCTTTTCTACCGCGTGGTGAGCACCAACGGCGGTTGAAAACGGCACGTCACAACGCACAGTCAGCCCATGCGATGCGGCACGCTAAACCTCCAAAGGAGGGAGCCGTTGTGACCGCTTTTTCTGAGGGGGGCGATACCCTAGACTCGGGTTGCCGTTGGCGCTCGGAATTCGATTCGCAAAACAACGGTCGCCGCCCTCCCGCCGATTGCACGATCGAGGATCAAAAAAGGCGTAGCTTCCGGACAGCTACCGGTGTGCCGTATCAGGCGGTGTAGGCGCGTCTTGCCGCGCCCGATTTGGGATAGGAATCAGAAAAAAGTCCGCATCAGCTTAGCGAACGTAGGGCCAATCAGGATAAGGAAAACGGCGGGAAAAATGAACGCGACCAGCGGAAACAAGAGCTTCACGGGCGCCTGGTTGGCCAGACGTTCGGCGCGCTCAAAGCGCCGGAGCCGCATTTGATCCGACTGAATGCGCAGCATGGCGCCGATGCTGACCCCCAGTTCGTCGGCTTGGCACAGCGCATTGACCACACTCCGGATATCCAGGAGATTCACGCGCTCGGCCATGTCGCGGAGCGCTTGCCGGCGTGTCTTGCCGAGCTGGATTTCGCGCACCATGCGAATGAGTTCTTCGCCCAGCGCGTCAACACGACGCCGCTCGTTGTTGCGTTGGAGCGCCGTCATGAAATCCAGTCCCGCCTCGACCGAAAGCGTAAGCAGGTCCAGCACGAAGGGCAGCGCTCGCTGGATGCTGCGGTGACGGGCCGCCAGCACGCGCCGCAACCAGAGCCCCGGGTACAGAGCGAGCAGGACCAGCCCGAGCGGATACAGAAGAGGCGCGGCGTTTCCGAGGACACGGGGGGAGGCTTCGGCGGCAATGCGGATAAAAGGGATCCACAGGAAAAAACCGAAAATCAACGGCGTGAGGCAACAGAGGGAAAGGAATTCTTCTGGCGTCAGGAGTCCTTCGAAACCGGCGGCGACGAGCCGCCGATCCAGCCGCTCCCGGACGCGGGCAAACGTCGGACGGCCGAACAGCGGCCGGAAATTTTGCGCCAGCGGGAGTAGGAGGCGGAACACGAGCGGCAGAAGTCGGGTTTGCCGTCGTCCGTCAGCGAGCGTCACATAGGTGATCTGCTGCGCGATGCGGACACAGTACCAGGCCAGTCCGGTGGCGGCGATTGCCCAGAGGATCGCGCAGACTAACCCCATTCTTTCCATTCCGGCGTCCATAGTCGTCGTCGCATCCGCTCGGGTAGCTCCGGGCGAACGCGTCCTTTCAGACATCGATGTTGATGATTTTGCGGATGGCGAGGGCTCCCAGGGTGACCAGCAGAATCACCGTCGCACAGATGCCGATACCCAGCGGAGAGTGTAGGAAAGGCACCATGGTTGGCCGGTCGAGAAACACGAGGACAACGGCAATAACCACCGGCATCGCGCCCAGGATAAATCCCTGAAGGCGTCCTTGGGCGGTCAAGGTCCGAATGCGGCTTTCGATGCGCATGCGTTCCCGGATCATGGCGGCGATTTTTTCAAAAATTTCGGTCAGATTGCCGCCGGTTTTCCGCGCCGTTTCGATGCTCAACGCCACAAGGGTCATATCCTCGCTTCCTACCCGCTCGTCGAGGTTGCGAAGAGCATCGGAGACGCTTATTCCCATGCGGGTTTGTTGAAGGAAGAGATCGAATTCCTGTGCGATGGGATTCTCTCCTTCCTTGACGACGGTTTCGAAGGCCTGAAGAATGCTAAAGCCCGCCTTGAGGGCGTTGCTCATGGCGACGAGGGCGTCGACAAGCTGTACATTAAACCGACGGAGCCGGCGTCGCTTGAGATAGGCAAGCAGCACGCTCGGCGCGCAGAGCCCACCGAGGCCGGCCAGGCCGCCCACCAGAAGGCCGGCCAGCACCGCAGGCAGGGAACGGAAATCTCCTCCGATCGGGAGAAAGACCACGACGAAAAGCGTGGCGGCCATGGCCCAGGCGACCTCCCGAACGCGGCGCGCCGGAATGAAAAGGAAAAGATCCGCAAACTGCCGGGCCACTTCTTCGGAATAGGCGCCCGAGTAGGCACGGGCTCCGGCCAGAAGGGCTCGGAACAGCACATAGCCTAGGCCCGTGAAGCACAACCCGAAAAGCAGAGCGGCGGTAAGCCCCACGACCGTGTCCGTTGTGCCCCAGTCTGGAACGCTTTCCGTCATAACTTATTCGTGGAGTACCGCTGTGGGTCGAACATGGCCTGATTGAGCGTGAGTCCCCGCGTGCGAACAGCCTCCAGAAAGGTCGGGACCGCCCCCGTCGGCCGGAAATATCCCAAAACGCGGCCATCCTCTCCCGTGCCGGTTTGCACGAATTCGAAAATGTCCTGCATCGTAATCTGTTCGCCTTCCTGGCCAACGATTTCGGTGACTTTCACGATTTTTCGCGTTCCGTCGCTGAAACGATTTTCGTGGACGATCAGGTCAATGGCCGAGGCGATCTGATCCCGGATGGCGCGTACCGGAAGATCCATCCCCGACATCAGAACCATGGTTTCCAGCCGGGAAATAACGTCGCGCGGAGAGTTGGCATGCACGGTGGTGAGCGATCCGTCGTGGCCGGTATTCATCGCCTGAAGCATGTCGAGCGCTTCTCCTCCGCGACACTCGCCGACGACGATGCGGTCTGGCCGCATGCGCAGCGCGTTGCGCACGAGGTCGCGGATCGTGATGGCGCCACGGCCTTCAATGTTGGGAGGACGGGCTTCGAGGCGCACCAGATGTTCTTGGGAAAGGCGGAGTTCCGCCGCGTCCTCGATCGTCACGATCCGCTCGTGTTCTGGGAGGTAGCTGCTCAGGACGTTCAACAAGGTGGTCTTTCCGGATCCCGTGCCGCCGGAAACGATGATGTTTTTGCGCAGCTGAACGCATACACGGAGAAATTCGGCCATTTCCTTCGTCCACGTTCCGAATCGAATAAGGTCCTGCTCGGTAAACGGGTTGCGGGAGAATTTGCGAATGGTCAGGCAGGGTCCGACCAGCGAAAGAGGATGAATGATGGCATTGACCCGCGAGCCGTCCGGCAGCCGGGCATCCACGTACGGCTGACTTTCGTCAATCCGCCGGCCGAGAGGGGAGACAATCCTTTCAATAATGGCAAGGACGGAACTATCGTCCATAAACATGCTGTCCAGCCGTTCGAGTCGACCATGACGCTCCACGTAGATTTGGCGGTGTCCGTTGACCATGATTTCCGTGATTGTGTCGTCGGCGAGAAGGTTTTCCAGGGGACCTAGCCCAAGAGCCTCGTCGTAAACCTCCTTGACCAGGGTGGCCGGATCCATGCCCTGGGGGAGGCGACTGCTCACCTCCTGAACGATCGTCTCGATGGTGCTTCGCGCGCGTTGCTGGAGTTCCTCGCGGCGGATGTGGGAAGCCGCCAAACGCTTGATATCCATGCGCGCCACCAGTTCCTTGTGAATCTGCCGCTTGATCGAGCGTCTCTGTTCCAGGGTGAGGAGAGACAACGGCCGTGGTTGGGTGGCTTCCGGCACAGGTGGCGTCGGCGAAGCTGTCGGCCCGGGAGGCGGTGGCGCCGAGGAGGGGGGGGAGGGTGCTTCCTCCGCCGTTTCGTCAGAACGCGGTGTCAGCACCAACCTATAGCCGCCGATCCCCAAGACGACCTGCCCGAGCGGCAAGTCCAAGCGTCCACGTATACGTTGCCCAGCCACTTGTGTCCCCGAGCATGATTCAAGGTCTTCGATGGAAAAGCCGGAATCCCGCACAATGAGAATGGCATGACGTCCCTCTACGTGTCCGTGCTCCAGACGGATGCGGCAGTCTTCATCGCTTCCGATGGAGTACACGCCTGGCGAGATGACATATGTGCGGGCGATCCCCGTAGGGGAATGAATCTCCAGTTGGACCCGCATAGACTCGGGAGGGAGAGGCGCAGCCTTATTTCCGGCCGCTTTTTCGGCGGATTTCATTTTGCCGGAACGTGTTATACTCATGAAGTTTATCTTTGATGTGATCGAAATTGACGGCAGGCAGGTCAGCTTCGAAAGAAATATCGTCAGGATGACGGAGGCTCAGGAAGAGTTGGCCTCTGGCTTGTTGGGCAAAAACAAGGAGTTCAGCCTCGTGGGGCGTCACCTCCACCGTGATAGTGCCGTATCCCATGCCGGCAGAGTGGGACTCTCCGATGGAACCCATGCGCTGTCTGGCCGTCTGCTGTCCCGTAGCCAGAACCGTCACATCTTGTAGAAGGGTTAGAGTGGCTGTTTCCATTTCTCCTGGGGCCTTTTTCGAAGGGAAACTGAAGGTTCCCAGAACGTCGATCCGATCGCCGGGGCGGATCAGTCCGCTCACGGCCGCCGCGCCGCTGACGGGAATAGAAATCGCACGCATCCGCGGCGTGATCATGGGGGCAAGCCCTTGGAGTTCCGGACTTCCCCCTTCGATAGAAGACCAGGCGATCGGATCGCCTCTGTCCAGCTGAATGAGGGCTCGTTTGCCTAGGATTTTGAACGCATCCGGAATCTGCACGGCATCTTTGGGAACGCGAGGCCGCGGGAGGGCGGCCTTGGCCAGGTCGTTGGCCTGAATTTTGGCACCTTGCGGCACCGCACGGGCGGCGACGACAACGGAGACCTCCTCTAGGGCCTTGCGAATGGATTCCTGGGCGCTCTCGATTTCGTCGCGTTTGGCTTTCCAGTACTGAAGCGTCAACACGAACGCGAGGAAGCCGACCGCAATGGAGAACACAGGAATCAGTTTCTCTTTCATGACAGAACCCCGTCCCATCCATTCATGCGTGTCGCCGACGTATTCGGCTGCCTTGTTTCGCAGGGCGGCATAGGGGAGCTGTTTCGCCCAGGGCGCCCTGCGCATTGTGCCGGCTCGGTAGAGCGCGTTCGGTAGCTCTACTCAGGCTTGGAGGGCGTCTGTGCGCCTAGCGTTGGGTTTGTTTCGCCCGCATCCTGCAGGCTATCAGCCCTGAACGGTGGGATCAACAGGATTTGTTGTGTGGCTGCATCCCCTGTGCGCGGCGTGACGTGGGCAGAAGATTCCGCCGCGTGGCGCTCTGTGCGGCTACAGCCTTCCCGCCGAGCAGGGATCGCGTTGTGTAGGCGTGCGTCGCAGACGTTCACGGTGTTCCTTTCCTCTTGTGGAAGAGCGTAATGCGGGTTTTCCCGGAAGCGGAATCGGAAAAAACCCCGCTCAGCTCTGATCCGCGGACAAAAAGAAGAAGCGATGACGAAGGGGGGACAGTTGGCCAGGGAGAGGGGCCGGCTAAGACCGGGACCCAACCAAGATCCGGAAGTCGGTTCCTATAAAAATTCAACACGGAGGCGGGCGGGTCCTGCGTGCTGGCCACCTGCAGGGTGAATCCCCGCGACTCATCCGTTACAAAAAACCGGGGTTCACTAGGTTCGTAGCCGGGAAGTGCCTGGAAAAGATGTCGCGAGGGTGGCCGGGCGGAACGTTCTGCTTCCTCACGAGACTGCTCCACTTTGAACACGAGCGTATGGGATTCCCCTGGTAGGTGCACAAGAAGGAGGCGAATTTGATTTTCCTCTTTCGCCGAGACGGATGCCAGTCCCAGGGATCCGCCGGCAAACGCCAGGGAATCCAGAAGAAATACGCGGCGCAGCGTGCGGACAACGTCCTCGGCGGCGCTTTCGAAGCTGAACAGCGCGAGATGCCCCTTGCCCTCATTGATTGTAATAGGGGCCTCGTAAAGGATTTTCCCACCAGCGGCTTCCATCGCCCGTGTGCTTTGTGCGGCGGTACGCCACAGTCGAAAAACACGGGCCGACGCGAACCCGGGAATCAGGAGAAGGAGAACGACCAGGGTTTCCAATCGCAGAAACGCAGGTCGAGACGGTAGGGGGTAGCGTCTGCGGTCCATTTTCCTCGTCCGGGGACGACGCGCCGCTTGAGGGTTCGGAGCTGCGTGGGGGACCACGCAAAACTCAATAGAGCCCCTTGGTCCAGGTCATCCACACGTCGGAACGCACCTCGATAGCGTTGGCGCGGTAAAAAAGGTTCTGCGCTGCCGGCACAAGCGGCACGGTCTTGTGGTCAGACCCGCGGATCAGGCCGAAAAAGCGGCACGGGTTAGGCGCTCCATGCAGACTGCCAAGCGGATGGTTGCGGGTTTGGTTGAGAATTTCCCACGCGGAAGGAGCGGGCACAGCGCGCTCCACCATGATGTGATGGAAGGCAATAGCATCAGCGGGTGTGAACGTGTCGTCCCGGGTGTAGGGCTTGCCGTCACGGCCGGGTTGCCAATCGCGGATGTACGAAGCGCCGGAGAGTAGAATGCCGGGATCGGTTTCCTGGACAGCCAATAGGGCGGCCTGACGACGGGCTTCAGCCATCGTCCGGGTGTGGGTGGCGATCAGAGAGGCGATCTGAAACAGCCCGGCCAGAAGAGTTAGAACCGCAACCAGACCGATGAGAAACTCGACAATAGCCTGCCCGCCATGCGACGCGCGGTTCATGGGGGTGCTCCTCATGGCGCTGTCCGATTCAGTGGGCACGGCGTGTGCCGCCTCCGCGATGGTCCGGACCGCCGCCACCACCACCGGGTGCCGTACATTGCCAGGCATTCACCTTGAGCCACTCTACGCCTTCCTGACGGAAGCCTTCTTTTTCCCAGGTCAGAAGCTGTTGGCAATACCAGCACGAAGAAGGTCTCGGCCCGTTGGCCATATACTCCGGAAGATGGTCTTCAATGTGACGCCGCCACTCCAGATCATAACCGCCGCTGGATCCGGGCGAAACGGCGTCCGCGGGCACAAGGTGTGCTTCGCGGAAACAGGGAATGACGAGGCCATAGTGGTTGGGCCGCTGCTCGCCAAGAGCGCCGAAGGGCTTGGCCCCGGCGGTCCACGTGATGATGTTCGTCATCGAGGCCCCTTCGCGGGCGGGTGTCAGCCGCGTTGTTGGGGCTTCGATGCGCACGGCCACATCCGCGCCGACATAGTCATAGGCAGATTTCAGCGGCCCCGTGAGGGGAAAAGGATTAGGGCCACTGACAGATATGATATCCCAAGGGCCCCAGGCGTCCTGATCGTAGCAATACCAGGCGGCCGTGATGTCCATGGCGTTCGTATCGACAGGAGTCGACAATCCGCGATCCGCGATGACGGCATTCAGTGTGGGGAGATCCAGCAAGGATCGCAGGGTGGTATCCCGCTTGGTCACGCGGAGACTGAACACCTCGCTATTCACCGGTTCGACCCGTGGAATAGGCGGCAGCGGGGGCCACCAACAGGGCGGAAAGTTCTGGTAATCCTCCAGAAGTGTGGGGGCGTTATGGTAGAACCAGCACCAGATTTTTCCCGCGATCGCTTCGTAAAAATCTTTTCGAAGAAGGATGTGGTCCCCCACGTGATCCCTGTAGAGGCGAATATTGTCCGGCGCCGCAGCCATTCCCTCGCTGGCCACCAGATCGAGCATGGCAGCATACTCTGCCCAACACCCGGGATACGGCTCGGGGAAGAGCGGAGTCCCGTTGGTCCCGGTGGGAGCCCCATAATCGCGTCGGACGCGCTCGGCGTGGGCGTGGAGGAAGGCGTCATACTCCGCGTTCCGGTACATGCCGTTTTGCTTGGCCGCTTCCTGAGACGCCATTAACGCCACCATGGGGCCAACAAAACATAGACGCGCCTGAATGTCGGGGATGGTCGCGGCTGTGTTGGTGTCGCCCGTCGTCAGGGCGACGGCCTGTAACAGATTGAGATCGCCGATCAGATTGAGGAAGATGCCCTGCCAGCGGGCCGCCATGAGGGCGGCGGCATCCCCCGCGTTACGCGTGATGGCCTTGGCGTGCAGGATGCGATGGAGATCATAGGTCCAGATGACTACAAACGTGAGAATGACCAGAATCAGAGCAAAAAAAATGATCGCCTGGCCACCGCGGTTCCTCGTACGGAGCCGTTGGAAAAGCGTCTGAAGGATGCGGCCGGTTTCACCAGTTGCGTTCATCGAGGTACAGCGCGAAGTGATTCTCGATATGCGCCTCTCCATGAAGCGGGATCGTATCGTCGGCGTAGAACGTCCGGTGCAGGGGCACCGTCAGCGGGAACTCCTGGCGCACGCGGATGTGAAGGATAGAGTGCGGCACGATGCGGCCATCGGGCAACGTGGGGCTGTCGCTGGGGTCCCCGTGGATGGTGTTCCAGTCCGAATACTTCAGGATATACCGGCTTCGCCACTCATTCTCACTGGCAAGGTATTCCGGGATTCGGACGCGCTCGAGGGCATACTGCAGGGAAAAGGGCGTGAGGCGCAGCAGGCGCTCCCAAAGATTGCCGGAGGAGGTGGCCGTCCGCATTTCAACCTGCAGACGCGGATCGGGAATGTCGAGAACCGGCTCCGTCATTCGTCCGGCGTTGGGGATGGCCGCCACCCGAATGGCTTTTTCGACCATCCACCTGTTCAACCCCACCGCGCGCGCGCGGGCTCCACAGGAAGCCGCATGGTAGAGAACCTCGCGGGCCGCAAACAGGCGAGCAACTTGCAGGATACCAAAAAAAATCAGGCAAGTCACACCCATGACAAGGCAGGTTTCAATCAAGGCTTGCCCGCCCGCCTGTCGCACGGCGACCTGGAAAGTAGGGAACCCACGCGGTGCCTTAGCGTTGCGGCCATTCATCGCAGATACTTCCGTCGCCTCCGGTTCTCACTCCGAGTCCAGGGTAAACCGTCTTGGCGATTTTTAGAGCCGAAACGGCGGTGGGAAGTGTCTTTCGGAGCAGCGGCCTTATTGCCCTGCCCCTGTTTTGTCGAGGCTCTTCAACCATTCGGCCCCTGACGTATCCACGGCCTCGTTGACGGCGCTCTGGTCACCGCCGAGTTCGACAGTGGCGCCGCCCAGCATCGCGCGGATGCGATCGCCAAAGACACCAAATACGGCGATCGCGGCGATGGCGATAATCACCACAATGATGATGTATTCCACCATCCCCTGCCCGCGTTTGCGGGAATGTAACCTGTTGTTCATGATGACCTCCTTGTTGTTGACGGGTGATGTCTTCTAAGGATAGTCTGCCGATACCAAATCCAGAACACGATTTCCATATTCCCGGAACGTGTAGAGGAAGATAGCCAAGATCAAAACGGTTGCCGTGAGGATGCTGGCGGCCACCGCGTACTCGACGACCGCTTGTCCGCTGGAAGACAAGAAGAACGGAGAGAGTCGCCGGTGAATCATGCCACGAACCCCCAGTCGCATCGAGCCATAGCCGATCCTCTCGTTTTCCTGCCGGGCTTCCGCTTTTGTGCCATCCCGGCTTGAGGTATCCTTACTCATACGTGACAGAACGTTACGCGATGTTGTAACCGAAAAATAGAGGCTGACGATCCTACGTTAGTCGATTATAGTATAGCAGCAGGTTACGGAAGTACAATCCTCTTTTCTGGACCGATTGATGCACACATAGTTTAAACGGTCACCCTCATGCAATATTGCGGAAGACTGGCCCTTGCGATGACTAACCCTTTGCGATGGATTATGTTGGGCGTTTCTGTTCTTCTCATGGCCGGCCTCTACGGCCAGGTGATCGTCTGTCCGTATTGTGGTCACGAAGTGACACCGGCCGATACCCTCTGTGGACATTGCAAGGGGAAGCTTAAATCCACGGCTGTCGAGGTTAATAATGACCCTTCTCCGGCATCGGCGACACCGACGGGCCACACGTTTTTGAAATCAGGCAAGCTGGAATTTCTCAATCCGGCGGTGGTGACGCAGGAGGTTAGAGTGGGTCAGGAGTACCTTCGCCAAGGGAAGCCCGAACTGGCGCAGCACTTTTTCCTGAATGCGGTCGCTCTGCAGCGGCTCACGCGGGAGGAGGGCCGTGCGGCAGAAGAGACGTTAGGGGCGCTTGTCGCTCGGGCGGTGCAGCAGACAAGGGGGAATTTTGTTGAACACGCGTGCCCTGTGTGCGGCGGAGAGGCGATGCGCCTGAAGGTGATTTCCCTGAAAGGAGAAACCTCCTACGTGACGGTCGATGGAAAACTTTGTCCGCGTTGTTCCAGTACCAAGCGGATTCGGGTCCACATGAGCGTCCAAGAATGGAAAAGTCGAATGACACAGTCCAAGACCCTCTTTGAGGCTCTGGAAAAAAAACGCGGTTTCCGCTCGCTCGGAGGCGCCTGGATTCCTGGCGAGTTGGAGGGGAAACTGTCCGTGCGTCAACAGGCTGCCCTTCGTCGGACGGCCTCCGTGCCATGTTCGGATTGCGGAGGCGCGGGCCGGGTAGACTGTAAAACATGCGGTGGCTTGGGAGAGATCCGATGTCCGGCTAGGGATTGTCAGTTCGGGCAGATCAGTGTCACAGCCGGGGGGAACTTGAGTCCCCACAAGGTGATCCGCACGGAGGATTGCCCGTCGTGCCATGGCAAGGGCAGTGTGCCGTGCCACGTCTGTCAAGGGGGAGGGACAGTCCTGTGTCCGCGTTGCGCCGGATCGGGGCAGCGGCCGGCGTGTGTCTCGTGCACGGGCGCGGGGGTTGTGGAGTGCAACCGTTGCCGTGGTGCGGGAAGCGTGCGGGACAGCGTGTGCCAGGCCTGCGGAGGCGAAGGCGTCAGGCTGTGTCCGTCTTGTGGCGGGGATGGGAAAAGGCCATAGCGACCACATGCAGATTCCGGGTTTTGAAATGTTGGAAAAGCTGGGCGAAGGCGGGATGGCGACTGTTTGGAAGGCGCGGCAAGTCTCGCTGGACCGTGTGGTGGCGATCAAGATTCTCTCCTCGCGGATGGCCACGGCCGCGGAGGATATTGCTCGATTTCAGGGCGAGGCGCAAGCGGCTGCCAAGCTGAAGCATCCCGGCATCGTTCAGGTGTACGATGCCGGACTGGAGCCGGAAAAAGGCCTTTACTATTTCGTGATGGAGTTTGTGGCGGGGTACACGGTGGGGGAATGGCTCCGCCGGGTGGGACGCCTTCCGGAGAAGGATGTGCTGGTTGTGGCCGAATGCGTGGCCGACGCCATGGAATATGCATGGGGACGGGAACGCATTGTGCATTGCGACATCAAGCCGGACAATATCATGGTCGATTCGGACGGAACGGTGAAAGTTGCCGACCTCGGGCTTGCCCGTACCCTGAAAGCCATGGGAGCGAGGGGGATAGACGCACACGGCGAAGTGATGGGGACGCCCATCTACATGTCGCCCGAGCAAGCCCGAGGAGAGGAACACCTTGACTGCCGCTCCGACATCTATTCCCTTGGAGCTATGCTGTATCACTTGGCAACCGGCCAGGCGCTTTTTGAGGGATATGAGGATACTGACGTGATGGCGATGCAGATCGACCAGAGCGTCAACGATCTGCTGGAGCTCAACCCACGGCTTTCCAAGCCATTGTGTTACCTGATTGAAAAAATGCTTGCCAAGGACCCTGCTCATCGCCCGAAAGACTGGACCGCGCTGAAGGCCGACATTCAGCGTGTGAAGCGCAAACAGATGCCGGTGGACATTCTCCCGCAGGATGGCCTGAGCACGGTTCGACGCTGTCCGCAAAGGACCAGCGCCAAACATGTTGCGGCCGACGAACCAGTCGCATCGAAACGCACGAAAGCTTTCCGCTGGGTTCCGATTGCCGTTGCGGCAAGTGCGACGGGCCTTGTGGTATTGTTTGTCCTTTTGGTGGCGCGGGAGCCGCCGGCGCGGCGGGATCCTTCTCCCCGGGAGACGCCGCCGCCTCCGCCTGGGACGTCGCCCGCGCCTTTGGTGATGCAGCCACCCTCGCTCGAGGAGGAACGGGCTCGGACGCTTTTTGACTTTGCGCGTCAATGGGCGGCCGATAATCCGGAACGCTTTGACGACGCCATCGAACAGTTCGGCCGGGTGATTGCGCAGACACGTGGCACACCGTATGCCGCGATGGCGGAGACGGAAATGAAGCGACTATCCGACCTCCGTGATGCCCGGATTCGGGAGGTCATTGAAAAGCTGAAGATCGAAACGGAGAACTTACGGCGTCGAAAGGAATTTGCGCGGGCGGCGGAGGTGTTTGAACAGTATTCGGGTCCCTACGCCGCGGTATCAAAGGTCAAGCGTTTGTCCATCGCCGAACAGCTCCGAGCGGGACAGAGCAAGCTGGAGGAACTTCGCGAGCGTGAGCGCCTGAACGCCGCACAGAAGCTGGACAAGGTCCTCGATGCAGCGGCCGAACAGGTGGTCCAGACTGGGTTGGCGGCGGCGCTTGATGTTATCGTCCAAGCCCAGCGCGACGAAGATCTGGAGCCGTTGCGTGAGACGTTGTCGACGGCCGAGCGGGTGTTGCGCGAAGGCATGGCCGCAGCAACCCGCATTCCGGATTCGTTTGCGGCACAACGGGGGCGGGAGATTTCCGTGGAACTTCGGACGCGGAAGCTGACGCTGGTTGTTTCCGGCGTGGCAGAGGGGAAGGTGACGGGGCGGCAGAAAATGGGAACGATTACCCTTCCCGTCGTGTTTGAACTGACCGATCTGAGTCCCCGGGAAAAACTGCTGCGGCTTGGATCGGACGAGGATCCTGGAGTGCCGCTTGTCAAGGGGCTTATCGCGTTGGAGTTCAAGGCCTATCCTCAGGCGCGTAAGTATTTCGAGAAGGTGCCCCCCGTTCTGTCACAGCGGTTGTTGGAGCAAGTGGCAAAACGGGAAGGACAGATGTCGTCCGGGGAGGCCGAAGAGGCCTTATCGCGTCTTATGCAGTCCACGGGATTACCCGGCGGGACGTTTGACGCCAACGCCTGGTTAGCAGCGATTCGGGCCAAAACGTTGACCCGCGAGGAAGGCACTCGGCTAGCGGAGGCGGTCCGAAAGTATCGTCTGACATATAGCGGCACCGAGTTTGCACAAACAGCGGCCGATGTTCTGACGGCGTTGGAGAAACTGGCGGAGGCGTCGTCCCAAACGCCGTCGAACGAGCCCGTCCAGCCCTACGCCCGTCTCTACGATTCGGCGCCGCTTCGCCTGCTTGAACCGGATGATCGGGAGGAACAGTACGCGCCGGTGATTCGAAAAATGTTGATCCGTAATCTGCGGTTGGACCAAGACGATATCCGGCTCTTTGTAGACGGTGAAGGGACCATCCGGAGAGTCGAACTATCCTCCCCGTTTTTGGAGGACCTTACGCCGGTGGGAGAATTAGACGGCGTGCGAGAACTTTATGCAAGCGCTGTGCCCTTCCGTCAAAGATTTCGTTATGAACCGACAGCCGCTTTGAGCAGCGTGGCGCCTCTGGCTAGGTGCAGACAATTGGAAGTGGTTTCCCTGGTTCTGACCCAGGTGAAGGATCTTTCGCCCCTCAAGGGATTACCCTTGAAAGAACTGTATCTTCGCCACACGCCCGTGGCGGATCTCAGCCCCTTGAAAAACATTCGAAGCTTGCGGATTCTGGACTTGCACAACACCAAAGTCCGAGACCTTTCTGCGCTGCGCGGCATGGCGTTCGATGAGTTGATTCTGAGTCAATGTAAGATCTTTGATTTCAGCCCTCTTCGCTTTATCACGGCGCGTTCCTTGGATGTGGGGCACACCCAGTTCAAAGAGGGGGATGTTCTAAGGGATTCCTCTGTTCGCGTGTTGAATGTGGCCGACACTCGTGTGTATGACTTTCGTTTCCTCGCTACGCTACCATTGGAAAATCTGGACGTGAGTTTAACACAAATTAAGGATCTTTCTCCTCTCGTGGGAAAGGAGCTGCGGTCGTTGAACGCCCACTCCACAGCGGTGACGGATATCGCCGCGCTGCAGGGAATGCCGCTGCAATGGCTCTCTTTACGCAGGACGCTTGTCCAGGATTTTTCTCCCCTCCGTGGACTGGCGCTGCAGTTTCTGGACGTGGCGGAAACGCGGTTTAACGATTTGTCTCTTCTAGAGGGGATGCCCCTGCGTCACCTTGATCTCCAGCAGACGCGCGTGAGCGATCTCGCCCCCTTGGCGGGAATGGAACTCCACTGGCTCAATCTGGAACAAACCGAGGTTCGTGATCTTTCCCCGCTGCGAGGCATGCCTCTGCATTATCTCAACTGCCGACAGATTCGCGCCCGGAATTTTTCCCCTTTGCGTGGGTTGCCTATCCGGCGTTTGGAGGTGGATAATCCAGAAGCCGTGCGGGACACGTTGCAACGGCTGCCCAACTTGGAGGTTGTGAATAATCAACCCTGGCCTCCGTGAGGCGCGACACCCGGGCGGATAGACGGTCTGACCGCTTCCTACCGGCATGGCCTTTCCCTTCGCCGTTTCGGGTTCCGCTCCGGCAACGATAGCCGATAGTCTGGGTGCGCCATGCCATTTTCCGTGACGATAGCCGTGATGAGATGCGCCGGTGTCACATCGAAGGCAGGGGAATAGGTTTTTACTCCGGCCGGAGCGGTGCGTTTTCCGAATCCCTCGGTGATTTCCCGTGCCCCGCGGTGTTCAATGGGAATAGCGGTGCCGTCCGGAGCCGAGAGGTCCAACGTCGAAGAAGGGGCCAGGACATAGAAGGGCACGCCATGTGTTCGAGCCAGAACCGCCAATCCGTACGTGCCGATCTTGTTAGCGGTATCCCCGTTGGCGGCAATGCGGTCTGCTCCGACCAAAACGGCCTGGACACGTCCTTCGCGCAGCACTTGGGCAGCCGTGTTGTCGCAAATCAGCGTGACGTCTATACCAGCCTGTAGTAGTTCCCAGGCCGTCAGCCGCGCCCCCTGCAGGAGCGGCCGTGTCTCATCGACAAACACGCGAAGGGTCCACCCTCGCTCCTGGGCCAGATATACGGGCGCGAGTGCCGTGCCGATGCCGGCCGTGGCCAGTGCGCCCGCGTTGCAGTGGGTGAGGATGGTGTCGCCATCGTGAAGGAGCGTCAATCCGTGCTCGCCGATGGCGCGGCACATCGCGGCATCCTCCTCCGCGATGCGTAGCGCTTCGCGAACGAGCTGCTCCTTCAGCGTCGGAACGGAAACGGTCGTGTCTATACACAGTGTGTGGATCAGGCGATCCAGCGCCCAGCGCAGGTTGACGGCTGTGGGTCGGACCTCAGCCAACCGTTCGGCTAACGCAGAAACCCGGCGAACAAAAACGGCGGGCTCGGATGCGCCTTCGTTTTGAGCGGCGGCAGCCAGCCCGAGAGCGGCGGCCACGCCGATCGCGGGAGCGCCCCGGACGCGTAGACTCTGAATCGCCTCACGAACCACTTCCAGATCAGCGGTCTCCAGGAACCGCACCTCTTCCGGAAGGCGCGTTTGATCGAGCAGGCGAACCCGGCCCGGCACCAGGGTACCGACGGCATCCGGAATCCACTCAACCGTCTTCACCGAAGGGAACATGACGTTCTCACCCGATCCGCCCTTGCAACGGGATAGCGCGTTCTCTGTGCGGCGAACCGCGCAGGCGGCGCCTGGCAGGCACATCCCGTTTCGGGAGCCCTCTTTCTCCGGCCGCTACCCGATGCGTGCAGGAACGTGTGCGAAAAGGAGAAGGAGATCAATGGGACGGATCATACGGTAAAGCCGTCGCCACATCAACCCCGGCGTGAGGGTCGTATGTCATGACCGGTTGGCCCGAGCGCCGTCGAAGATTCCGTCCTCGGCGACCGAAAAACCGACCGTGCGACGACAGAAAAAGGCTCAGCCCAGTGGACACACGGAACCGAGTCCTCGTAGGACGGTTAGGCGGACAATCGCGAACGCCTCCGAATGAACGGACGAGGACTCGGGGTGCGCGCAAAAATCCTTGCTAGGACCTCTCATCCGTGCCAGAATCCCGCCACTTTTATCGGGTCGCCTGTACCGCGAGAACGCGTACCCGCAAGCGGTGCTGAGACAGCCCATCAGCGCGTTGCGTGATCCCCTCTGCCTGCAGGGCGGGGGGGGGGACAACAACGCTAACAAAAAGAAAGGGTGCGTGATGAGCCTATCTACCCCCGGATCGAATGATGCCTTGGAAACCCGCAATCGCTCCCGTGATATCGCGCCGAGCTCCGGCATTTGTTCACGCTGCAGGGACGATTGCACAGGGATCTGCGACGTGTTCAAGGCGTCCCTGCGTGGCCGTGAAGTGATCTATCCGACTCCCTTCGGCGCGATCACGGAAGAGCGAGACAAAAACTATCCGGTTGACTATTCGCACTTGAACATTCTCGGCTATGCTGTCGGAGCCAAGGCCATTGACGAGGCGAATCCGGATAAAGCCATCTTTCCGGTGGTGGACACGACCACCGTTTATGGGCACATGCATCCGGTGCGGATGCGCATGCCGATTTTCACCGGGGCTTTGGGTTCCACCGACATCGCACGCAAACATTGGGAGAGCTTCGCTGTTGGGGCGGCCATTTCGGGAATCAGTATTGTGATCGGCGAAAATGTTTGCGGCATCGATCCGGGATTGAAGGTCAATGAGAGGGGGAAGGTGATTTCCTCTCCAGAAATGGAACGCCGCATTAGGATCTACAAAGACTGGCAGGAAGAATTCGGCGACATCATCGTGCAACTCAACGTGGAGGACACGCAGTTAGGAGTCGCCGAGTATGTGGTGAGCCAACTGGGCATCCAGACTATCGAGCTGAAGTGGGGGCAGGGTGCCAAATGCATTGGCGGCGAAGTGAAGATTCGCGAGTTAGATCGCGCTCTCGAACTACAAAAACGCGGGTATATCATTACGCCCAATCCTTCTTTTCCCGCGGTTCAGGAGGCCTTCCGGAAAGGGGCGATCAAGGAGTTCGAGCGTCATTCTCGCTTGGGTTTTGTGGACAAGGAGTCGTTTCTCCGAACGGTGGAATACCTGCGGCGCACCGTTGGCGTGAAACGCGTCACGCTCAAAACCGGTGCCTATGGATATCCGGAGCTGGCCATGGCCATCAAGTGGTCCTCGGAAGCCCGTGTTGATCTTGTCACGATTGACGGCGCGGGGGGTGGTACCGGCATGAGTCCGTGGCGTATGATGCAGGAGTGGGGAGTGCCCACTTTCTATCTTCAAGCCATGGCCTACAACTGCGTGAAGCGGTTAGCCACACGCGGGGAGTGGATTCCGGATCTTGCTATGGGGGGGGGATTCTCAACGGAGGATCACATCTTCAAGGTGCTCGCCATGGGGGCTCCCTACTTTAAAGCCGTTTGCATGGGCCGAGCGCTGATGATTCCGGGATTCGTCGGTTCCAATATAGCCGGCGCCATCGGATATCGCGGCGCCAAAGGCCAATGGGAAAAATTGCCGCCGACAATAGCCCGCTACGGCAGCACACCCGAAGAAATCTTTGTGACGTTTTCCACGTTGAAAGAGCGATTTGGCGAACGCATGAAGGATATCCCCTTGGGCGCCGTGGCCATCTATACCTTTGTGGACAAGCTCCGCACGGGGCTGACCCAGTTCATGGCCGGAGCACGAAGCTTTCGTTTGGACACACTCAGCCGCTCGGACGTCATAGCCCTTACGGAAGAGGCCGCCAAGGTGTCGGGGCTTAAATACGTGATGGATGCCTACAAGGAGGAGGCGGAAAAAATCCTCGATAGCTGACCGGTAGACGTTGCCCTTACCAACACCCATCGGGCATCCCTTCAGGCGAATGCCTTGTTTTCGCGTCCGCAGGGGAAGCAAGAACGGATGGAGAACCGGTCCCCTGTGCGTGTGCCGCTTCACGTAAGGACGGCGCGTCAGAAGAAGACTGCCTGGATCGGCTAGTGGAACGCGGTGTGTCTTTCCCCCAGGCGTATTCGACTTGCCCGTTTGCATGCCGATCCGGTGCACGATTCGGTCCGGCCGGGGACCTCTGGCCACAGGGGGTGTTCCGCAACGATGCCCTCCACCCTTTTCTGGCGCGGCGGATGCGGCAGTTTCCATACGGAACCCTGGGACCAGGATTGTGGCTTCGCTGTGCGCCTGCACAGCGAGGAACTATGCCGACGACTACATTTCCTGGATGAGCGATGCGGTTTGGGCGGATGACATCAGCGACGGCTGGGCGCGCTTGGCCAAAGCCCGCTATTATGGCGAGATCACCTACAGTGACCATTGCCTGGGGCGCATTCTGGATGCCATCGAGGAATGCCTCGATGCCGAAAGAACGCTCATGGCCTTTTTTCTGATCATGGCGATATGTTGGGGGACCCTCATGCCTGGCAAAGGAAAGTTTTTTCGAGGCTTCCTGCCGAATTCCGCTTTTGGTGAGCTGTCCTGCACGGAGGCCTGTTTGACCGATCTGTTCGGGCTTACAACGATCGCAGCGGGTGCCCCCGAATTCCAGGACGGGGCAGCTACTGGGCGTTCTGCAGGGCATAGCGCCAGCGCGAGGGTTCCTTTTCGGTTGCTACGGCGCACCGGGAACATCCCGCTTCAAGGTCATGACGCGCTCCGACGAGTGGAAGTACATTTTTATAGCCAACGGCGGACGTGAGCTGCTGTTCCATCCTGGCTTCCCGGGAGTTGGCCGAGGCGGAGGAATTCCGAGAAGCGCGCGTCCGCTGGTTCGCCACCTCCCCGCTCGGTCAACGGGCTCTCCCGAGAGATCGGCGGTGGCAGCCACCGTTTCCGCCGGAGCCTCGCCGACGTATCCTTCCGGTTCGATCGCAGTCGCGGTGTGACGGACTTTGCGCAGCGGCCAGACGCGCTGTTCCGGTGACAAGGTGGTCGGATTCGGTTGGCCCTAACCCGGTGGCCTCTTCTTCCGCGTAGCACGTGTCGGAGAGCAGGAGGATCGTGCCCTTCTACGGTGATCCGGCGCTTTCCCGTTGTGCGCGTTTCAGCGCCCGATAACGCCGGATCAGCGCATTGGTGGACGCGTCATGCTTCAGCGAAGGCTCTCCTTCGCTTTGAAGTTCACGCAGAATTGTTCCGGCCAGGGCTTTTCCCAACTCGACACCCCATTGATCAAAGGAATTGATGTTCCAGATGATGCCCTGCACGAAGACCTTGTGCTCGTAGAGCGCCACCAGGGCCCCGAACGTTGACGGTGTGAGCCTCTCCGCAAGAATCGTGTTCGTGGGACGGTTTCCTTCAAAGGTCCGGTGCGGCACCAGCGGTTCGGGTACGCCTTCCATCCGGACCTCGTCGGCTGTTCGACCGAACGCCAAAGCTTCGGTTTGAGCGATGAGATGGGCCAGCAGTTTCGCGTGATGATCGCCGAGAGGGTTATGGGATGTGAGAAATCCGATGAAATCCGCCGGGACAAGTTCGGTTCCCTGATGGAGCAGTTGGAAAAAAGCGTGCTGGCCGTTCGTTCCTGGCTCGCCCCAGACAATGGGTCCGGTTGCATAATCCACCCGGACGCCGTCTCGGTCCACGTTTTTTCCGTTGCTTTCCATATCGAGCTGCTGGAGATGGGCGGCGAACCGATGAAGGTATTGATCATACGCCAGCACAGCCTGCGAGGTGGCTCCGAAAAAGTTGCGATACCACACGCCGAGGAGGCCAAGGATGACCGGCATATTGGCCTGAAACGGTGTGTGACGGAAATGCTGATCCATGGCATGGGCTCCCTCCAACATACGGAAAAAGTTTTCTGGCCCAATGGCTATCATCACGGGGAGGCCGATAGCCGACCACAGCGAATACCGTCCTCCCACCCAGTCCCAAAACTCCAACTGATTCTCTGCGGGAATACCGAACGCGCGCACCTCACGCGTATTGGTCGAGAGGGCGACGAAATGGTGGGCGATCGCCTTTTCGTCTTTCAGGCGCTCCAGAAGCCACGCCCGTGCGGTGCGTGCGTTAGTCATCGTCTCCTGGGTCGTAAAGGTTTTGGATGCCACGAGAAACAGCGTCTCCTCCGGGAGGAGGTCCCGGGTCTGTTCGGCGAAGTGACTGCCGTCCACGTTGGAGACAAACCGGACCGTCAGAGAGCGGTCGCTGAATGGGCGGAGCGCTTCGACGGCCATGGCTGGCCCGAGATCGGATCCGCCAATACCCAGGTTCACGATGCTGCGAATCGGACGCCCAGTGTATCCCCGCCACGTTCTCGCGCGCACGCGCTGTGCCAGATTAGCCATGCGTTCCAGCACGGAGCGGACGCCGGGCATGACGTCTCTTCCGTCCACCAGGATAGGGGTGTTCCCTTGGTGCCGGAGGGCGATGTGGAGGGCGGGTCGGCTTTCGGTCACGTTGATGGGGGCGCCCGTGAACATGGCGTCAATGGCCTGCGGGAGGCCGCAGGCGTGCGCCAAAGCGCGAAGTTTTACCATGGTTTCGTCGGTTATACGGTTTTTGGAGTAGTCGAGGAAAAGTCCGGCAGCCTCAAGCGACATTCGTTCTGCCCGGCCCGGGTCGTCGCGGAATAGATTGCGAAGATGTTCGGAACGGACGGATAGGAAGTGCTCGTGAAGAGCCTGCCATTCAGGCAAACGGGATCGCGAGAGGGGAGGCACAGGCCGCTCCTTTCGTATTCCTTTCCGATGTGAGACGGGTTCGGCTCCCCCGGCCGTGCCGTTGGCCTTTCCGACGGGCGCGGGGTATCCGAGACGGCCGATCGGGGTAGGCTAGCGTGAACATGCGTCCTCCAAGACGAACAGGCGTTTCCCTAGGTAGTGAATTCGGACGCGTGGGGCCGGGCAGTTCGGGAGTTCCAGCACGGCGTTTCGCAGGGCTTCAAGGCGTCGACGCGTTTCGGCAGAGAGGCATCCGGGTCGCGTGCGTACGGTCACATCCCAGAACACGTGCTGCAAGCCGCAGGTATAAAGTCCGACGTAGCCGCAGGCCTCCCCGAGCAGCGGAAGCAGGTCCAGCGCGTAAAGGACCTCCTGGCCGTCGCATTCAAACCGGAGCTGGCCGCCGACGCGCTCGGCTACGCAGCGGTGCGTACGGCCCGGAATGATACGGATCTGCCCGTTTTCGGCAATCGTTTCCAGGCCGCGTTGAATCTCCGTGGTATGGTTCTCCACGGCCCCAAACGCAAACGCATATCCGTTGCTGTCCGGCCGGGCGGCGTGGACCCCGGCCGTATCGGGGCTTACGCAGGTGCCGACCACGAGGGAAAGGTCGCAGGGGAAGGTTGCTGCGGAGGCCGAGTATTCGATCCGGAAATCGTGCCCGTCCGGGATCAAGGAACGCGGGGACACCAGATAGTGTTCGGCGCCGGGGATGGCCTGCGGGGCAAGCACGGCGCGATTCCGCTCCAGGGTCCACGTGGCAGGAGGCACCTGAACCCAGTTTTCCAGCCCGATGCTCGCAGGATCGGCCGAGGCAAAGGTTACCCCCCACGGGGCCGTATCGGCCGCTTGGGCCGCAACCGCCAGTTCGTTTTCCAGGGCAAACAGAGCCCGGAAATACGCTTCGGCATCCGGTCCTCGTAGCACGTGCGTGACGGGTGTGCCCAGCCGTATAGGGCCCAGCAGGGAATGGGCGTTGGCGGCCGATGCGATCGTGTGGTCGTCCTGCAGCGCCAGGGAACACATTCGTCCGATGGCCAGAACACTGTTCCGGGAGTTGACGGCATGCGCGTAGAGAACGGCATTCTCGGCCGCCTGGGCGGCGAGAGCTCGTATCTGGGCGCGCAGCGCGTCCGACTCGGTCTGGCCGTCGGAGGCGGCCGTGGAAGAGGAGGATGGCTTCATCATTCAAAACCGCACGCGGGGTTGCCTCTCAGGAACAGCCCATCGAATTTCCGCAGTTGTAACACCGATAGCAGGAACCATTCCGTACCGTGATAGCACCACAGTTATCGCAGGCTGGGGCGTCCGCCATAAAATGTTGGAAAGGGCTTTCCGGTTGCGGTTCCTCAGCGGAGGACGGCCGGAGACGAGAGGATGTCGGCGACACGTCGCCTCCGGGAGCGGGGGAAACGGGTGAGCTGGGCGATACGCCCGAACGTGCGTTTGAAGACGGCACGAGGGATCGTGCCCGTCCGTCCGGGAAGGTGGCTTCGAGCCATCGGAAGATATAGTCCACGATGGACTTCGCAATGGGAATCTCGGGGTTTTTTGTGAATCCGCTGGGTTCAAAGCGGCTGTGCGCAAACTTTTGACACAATTCGCGCAGAGGGACGCCATACTGCAGACACAACGAGATGGCCGTGCCAAAGGCATCCATGGTTCCCCCGACCGTGCTTCCCTCCTTAGCCATTGTGATGAAAAGTTCGCCGGGCGTCCCATCCTCGTACATGCCGACGGTGAGGTACCCCTCATGCCCAGCAATCTCAAACTTGTGCGTGATGGATTGACGCGTGAGCGGCATGCGCCGACGAAACGGCTTTGGCGGCGTGGCGGGTGCCTGTGGCACATCGGCTTTTTGCGCCCGTCGGGTGCTGAGAGGCTGGGTACGCTTAGACCCGTCGCGGTACAGGGCCACCGCCTTCAATCCGAGCTTCCAGCCCTCCACGTAGGCCTCCATAATTTCATCTACCGTTGTTTCGGTGGGAAGATTGACGGTTTTGCTGATGGCGCCAGAGAGGAAGGGCTGTACAGCCGCCATCATATGGAGGTGAGCCTTGTAGGGGATACACCGTGTTCCGTTCCGGGGTCTGAAGGCGCAGTCAAACACCGGTAGGTGTTCGGCCTTGAGCCCGGGCGCCCCCTCGATCGTCTCCTTCTCATCCACATAGTGGACCATGGTGTCGACGTCTTCTGGCGCATACCCCAGCCGCTGCAGAGCGACCCGAACGGTCCGATTGACAAGCTTCATTTGGCCTCCGCCTGCTAACTGCTTGTATTTGACCAACGCAATATCCGGCTCGATGCCCGTGGTGTCGCAATCCATCATGAACCCGATGGTCCCGGTGGGCGCCAGGAGGGTTACCTGGGCATTACGGAATCCGATCGTTTCTGCGTTCGCGACGACCTCATTCCAAATTTGTATTGCGGCCTGGCGAATCTGCGGGGGGCAGAACGCGGCGTCAATCGCTTCGGTTGCCGCCTGATGTTGGCGGATCACGCGCAGCATGGGCTCGCGGTTGATATCGAATTCCTCAAACGAGCCCAGGACTTCGGCGATTTCCTGCGAGGCGGCATAGGCATAACCAGTCATGAGCGACGTGAGACCCGCGGCCAGCGAACGCGCTGCGTCACTGTCGTACGGCATGCCTAGGCTCATGAAAAGCGCGCCCAGGTTGGCATAACCGAGTCCGAGAGGGCGGAAGCAATGCGAATGGCGGGCAATGGCCGGTGTCGGATAACTGGCGCCGTCCACCAGGATGTCCTGGGCGATGATCAGGAGCCGGACCACGTGCCGGAAGCGCTCGCGATCGAATTCGCCTGTTTCATCCACGAATTTCGTCAGATTTACGGAGGCGAGGTTGCATGCGCTGTCGTCGAGGAACATGAATTCCGAGCAGGGATTACTGGCATGGATGCGCCCGGAGTTAGCGCAGGTATTCCAGCGGTTGATCGTCGTATCGTACTGTAAACCCGGATCGCCGCATAGATGTGTGGCTTCAGCAATCGCGCGCAATAGCTCGCGCGCCTTAAGGGTCTCCACCGGTTTCCCCGTGGTCACGGCGCGCGTCTGAAAGGTGCCATCCTTCTCGACCGCTTGCATAAATTCGTCTGTGACGCGAACAGCGAGATTGCAGTTCTGAAACATGACCGAATCGTAGGCTTCACCGCCGAATCGCCCGTCGTATCCGGCGTCAATAAGTGCCCAGGCCTTTTTTTCTTCTTTGACCTTGCAGGACACAAACTCCTTGATGTCCGGATGATCCACACGCAGGCTTTGCATTTTTGCCGCCCGTCGGGTTTTTCCGCCGGACTTGATGACAGCGGCGACCTGATCAAACACGCGCATAAAACTGAGCGGACCAGAGGGTGTTCCCCCACTGGACAGTTTTTCGCGGGAACTGCGCAGCGTGCTGAGGTCTGTTCCTGTTCCGGATCCGTGTTTGAAAAGCATCGCCTCCGTGGCGGCCAACCGCATGATGTCTTCCATGGTATCCTGCACGGATTGGATGAAACACGCGGATGCCTGGGGTCGCTCATAGGCGTTGGTTACCGGCACGATATCGCGCTTCTCCGGGTCGTAGGCGTAGCTGGTTCGACTGGGCGACACATGCCCGTAGACCTGGTACAGGCCCACGTTGAACCAAACCGGGCTGTTGAAGGATCCGTACTGTTGGACGGTAATGGCGCAAAGCTCCTGATAAAACACCTCCGCGTCCTCCGCACTGGCAAAATAGCCCGCACTCAGTCCCCAGTCCGCTATAGTGCGCGCGACTCGGTGCACAAGCTGGCGCACCGAATATTCACGCTGTGGCTCGCCGACGCGGCCATAAAAGTACTTCGAGGCGACGACATTGGTCGCTAGCATAGACCAGGACGTTGGAACGTCCACCCCCTCCTGGAAGAAAAGCGTTTCCCCTTTGTCCCCTATGATCGTCACGTTGCGACGTTCCCATTCCACCTGGTCAAACGCTGTACTTCCTTTGCGGGTTAGGTACCGTTCAACACGGATTCCACGGGAATGCTCGGCGAACCGTCGCGTGGCTCCTCGTGCCCCGCGCGGAAACCGGGTGCGGCCCGTCTGCCGATTGTTTTCATCCGTCAAGGGTTCTCGCGTGTCCAGCATACCACACTCCGTCCGATTGATCAGAACGACTGTTCGGTCATCCCCACTACATATGGTGGTGCAACGTCCAATATTTACCACTATGCCCCTACCGCTGGTAGAGCGCAAGAAGATTCCACGGTAGGAATGCGTAACGGCGTCGCGCGTCCCGCTCACCGAGAATCCATCTACCGCCTTTTTTCGCGCAGTAAAAAGATGCACTACTGGGAAAAAGGTATGCCGTATGGACGCGGCCTTTACAAGAGGTGTGTCCTTCTCCTTGGCGGGGCAGGGACGCGGGTGGCCCGGAAGACGGAGGGGCCTCGGCCTCCGATTACCGACGCGCCACGGGGAAAATCGGAGCGTGCCGCTTTTTTCGCATTGCCCCTGGCGGCGCGGTCGGTATGATGCGGTCGGGACGTGGTCACCTTGGGTGTTTGGGTGGGCACGCCCGGACACTGCGCCTGTAGCTCAATTGGACAGAGCATCTGGCTTCGGACCAGAGGGTTGGGAGTTCGAGTCTCTCCAGGCGCGTCGGGCGGACAGCCTCCGCAGGAGAGAACAGGGGGCACGCGGATGATAACGCTGGACGGCAAGTTGTTTTTGCTTTCCCTTCTTGCGAGCACGACAACCGTGCTACTCGTTATCGTTCATACCACATGGATTGCCCTCACCTACCTCCTCCGTAAGCGTGGCCGCCGGGTGACGTATCTCCATCACGATTGGCGCAAAATCAGGGATGCCATTGCCAGCGTGGATTTCCCCGAGGAACGTGCCCGGTATGAACGGTGGGCTGACCTGCTGCGGTGGACCTACTGGGTCTGGGGCCTCACCATGCTCACGCTGAGCCTGTTGGCGTTGTTCATTTTCACATGACGCCGCGCGAACGCATTCTTGCCGCCTTTCGCCACGCAGTGCCGGATCGGACACCCACGGACGGCTGGTTTCACGACGTGGTACGGGAACGGCTTCTGGCCTACTACCACACGACGGACTGGTCGATGGTGCTCCGAGAACTGGGCATCGAAGGGTGGGCCAGTCTTTCGCCCAAAATTGTATTTCCGGACTTCGAGAAGCGGGCCACGGAACGGCCAGGCGGTCGTAAAGGGCCACGGGCCATTTGGCTGGACGAGCGAACGTACCAGGATGCCTGGGGGGTACGGCATCGCTTCGGGGAGGGCGACTGGTATGAGGAATGGGTGGGCGGACCCTTGGAGTCCGCGGAAACCGTGGATGACGTGCGGGCCTATCCCTTCCCGGGTCCGGATCGGATTCGCGAGCCTCCCGACTACGCGCAGAGGGTGGCCGAGCTGAAACGGCGGGGGCTCTTTGTCAGCGCCGACATTCCAAACCCCTACAAGCAAGCCTGGCTGCTTCGGGGAATGGAAAATGTTTTGGCCGATTACCTGATGCAGCGCGATCTGTTGGACGCTTTGTACGACCGACTGTACGATCTATACACGGAGGTGGTACGGCGTGCCGTTCGCGCCGGTGTGGACATGATTACCATTACCGGCGATATTGCGATGCAGGATCGGATCATCATGGGACCGCAGACGTGGCGGGAAGTAGATAAACCCCGTCTGGCCGCGTTGATCTCCGCCTGTCGGGCGATAAATCCAAAAGTTTTTATCTTTTTCCACAGCGACGGCAAGCTGACGGACCTGATGGACGATCTGGTGGAGATTGGGATTGACATCATCAATCCCGTTCAGCCCGAATGTATGGACCCGGTGGAGGTCAAGAGGCGGTGGGGAGACCGGATTACGATTCACGGAGGCGTGAGCCTTCAACGCACGCTGCCCAACGGAACGCCCGAGGAGGTGCGGGCCGAGATCGAGCATCTGATCCGATCTTGCGGATACAACGGCGGGTTGGTCGTGTTTCCTTCCAACGTCATCCAGCCGGACACGCCGGTGGAAAACATTCTGGCCTGCTTCCATACGGCCCGTGACTACCCGCTTCGGTGACCGCGCTGGAGGTCCCCGGGCGCTGTCGGCAAAGCGCTTGGTCGGCGCGGGCCGGGCATGCGAAGATACGTGTGGCGTGTGCCACGCGGAAAAGGACTCCGGATGGCGGGATTGCTGGACCAGATTCGCAGTGGCCTGGCAGGCGGTCATCCTCTCCTGTACGTCTGTACGCCGGAAGAGGAGCGGGTGGAATCCGCCCTGGCGCAACTCCTTCCGGAATACGCACCCCGCGGCCGGCTTTCCGTATGGACTTGCACGGAAGGATTGGATGGCGCGGACGACGATACGCGGGACCCGGTGGCCGCTCTGCGGGCTGTGGTGCGTGTGCCGCACGAGGGATTCTACCTGTTCAAGGACCTGGCCGATTACATGGGCCGGCCGGATGTGGTGCGGGCCTTGCGGGATGTGTACTACCGGCTGCATGGCTCGGCCCGGACTTGCGTTGTGATCGTCGCCTCAGCGCTGGTCATTCCCGAATCGCTGGAGCGGGAGATTTACCGTGTGGATCTGCTCCTGCCCACACAGGAAGAATTGCTGGCGCAGGTGGAGCGACTGCTTGCGGAAAACGGAGCCACCGACCGTTTCTCCCCGGCTGTTCGAGCGGATCTGGCGTTGGGCCTGCGCGGATTGACCCTGAAGGAAGCCGGCCATGTCATGCGCCGCATCCTGCCGCAGACCGATGGCACGGCGGAAGATGCGCTAAACGTGGTGTTCGCCGAAAAGAAGGCCTTGGCTGAACGGGCAGGATTTCTGGAGTTCATCCCGAACCGTGTGCGCATCGAGGATATCGGTGGCCTGGGCTACCTGAAGGAATGGGCGATCAAACGCAAGGACTTATTCACACAGGAGGCGGTACGCGCAAGATTGCCGGTTCCGCGCGGCGTGCTGATTATGGGTATCAGCGGGTGCGGAAAGAGTCTCTCGGCCAAGGCCATTGCCGGTCTGTGGGGTGTACCGCTTTTCCGGTTGGATATGAACCTTGTCTTCTCTCAGCTCTACGGGAATCCCATGGCCGCCTTCCATCGGGCCCTGAAGACCATTGAGTCGGTCGCGCCGGCCGTTCTCTGGATTGACGAAATCGAAAATGCGCTTGGCATGACCGTCGAGAAGGCCACGGCCGAGCAATCGCTTATCTTTTCCTCCTTCCTCACCTGGATGCAGGAACGGCCACCGCTTATCTTTGTCGCGGCCACGGCGAACCGCATCGAAGCCCTGCCCGCCGAGATCATTCGCAAAGGACGCTTTGATGAGGTGTTCTTCTGCGATTTGCCCACCGAGACCGAACGGCGCGAGATTATTCAGGTGCACCTGCGACGCAACGGCGCGCGGCTGACGGACGACGAAATCGCTCGCATTCTTATGTTCACGGAAGGATGGACGGGAGCCGAAATCGAGCAGGCGATCGTATCGGCGCGGATTGATGCCCGCAGCGAGGGACGCCCCCTGGCGCTTGATCACATCCGTTACTACGGCGCGCGCATGGTGCCGCTTTCCCAGACCATGATCGAACAAATCCGGGCGATCCGAAGCTGGGCTTACAATCGGGCAACCCGGGCCTCCAAGGAGAAGCCGCGCCCTGCAATCCCGAGTGCCTGAGAAGAGCCGACACGGTTCCGCGCGGGAGGCGTCTGCCGGTCATGTCTCGCCGAGTTGGACGAAGGAGGGAGCGAATGGACAAACCTCGCGCTCCATGGGTTAAAAAGGCACCCGTCCGCGGCCGTGCCACCAGGTTTGCTCCCCCCTCACAGCAAGCCGGTGGCGCGCAGGAGCCGAGGAGGAATCAACGGGTGTCGGGCGGGGCTTTAGTCGTCACGGCGGTGCAGGAGTTAAACGTCTCTTTCACCATGAGGCGTTGGGGGAGTATCTTTGGAGGTGCTTCTCCTCAGTCATGCGATCCCATGGGTCATCCGACTGATTGCCGCGAGTCCGCCAGCAGAACCGAGATGCGGCAGGACACGAGGGGGAGGCCCATAACGTTCGGTGCTGGCACGGCTCGAGGGGCCTAACGAATCCGCGGCCTTCTACCGGACGTGCCCGGAAAAGGCGTCGCTAGTGGTTCCTGAGCTACACACACGTCGTGGATGGGTGCGAGGATTCGGCAGGAAACTCTGCATTCACGAGACGCCGGCGAGACGTTTAGCCAGTTCCGCGCCTGACGCTGCATCGGGGGCATACCCATCCGCTCCGATTTCATCCGCAAAGGCCTGCGTCACCGGTGCCCCGCCCACCATGACTTTCATAGTGTGCGCAAAGCCCGTCTGGTTACGCGCCTCGATGACGCCTTTCATGTTGACCATCGTGGTGGTGAGCAGCGCCGAAACGCCAATCACCGTAGCTCCGTTTGTCTTAGCGGCGTCAATGAACTTCTCCGGCGCGGCATCAATGCCGATATCCACCACTCGGAGTCCCGCGCCTTCGATCATCATGCCCAAAAGGTTCTTGCCGATATCGTGCAGGTCCCCTTTGATGGTGCCAATGACCACCGTGGCCTTTGGCTGAACGCCTGCCTTGGTGAGTTCGGGCCTCAGGATTTCCGTTCCCGCCTTCATCGCGCGGGCAGCAATCAGAACCTCAGGCACATAGACTTCGTTATTTTTGAATCGCACCCCGATGGTGTGCATCCCCGGCAAAAGGGCCTCGTTGAGAATTTTTTCCGCGCTGATCCCCTGCCGAAGGGCTTCCTGGGTGAGAGCGGCGACGTCCTTGGCCTTACCCTTCATCAAGTTTTCCATAATGTCTTGTAGGATTGCCATGACGGTGTCTCCTGTCTGCTTGGGGTCCTGCACCCCCATAGCCTGCCACACACCGAATCGTTCTTATGATGGCCTGAATCGGTCGCGAAAGCCAAGTGATTTTTGTTTTTGCCTTTGTCACGGCGTTCTCTCCCGTGTATCGGGCGATTTTGAGGAGCCGGCACGCCGACCCATTGACTCCGCCTTTCGAGAGGAGAGAACCTGAATCCATCCGCTACAGAGAAGAAGTTTCTGTTTGTTTGTCCTTCTTCTTTTTGTCATGCTGTTTCGCGTGTAGTCCCATGCCCGTTGAATCCATCATCAGGATTGTATTTGCCTCTGTCGCCGCCTTCCTGGGCGTGTATGCCCTCGCCTTCTACGCCGTAACCGGTGAGCGACGTGAAAATCTTTCCTTTTGCGCCGTCTGTTTCTCGGTTGCCTTTGTTCACCTGTATGCCCTGCTCATGGGAAGCGCCTTTTTCCCTGCACAGGCCGAATTTTGGGCCCGGCATACTTTGGTCGCGCAAGCGGCAACCTGGAGCATGATTCTCGGGCTGGCGGCCGGCTATATGGGGTGGCCGATTGGTTGGCCGGAATACACGTTGTGGGCGTGTTGGCTCGGTGAGATCGCCGTGTCGGTGGCGAGGCCTGTGCGGACACTCGCCGTGCCGGCGCTTCCGCCTTTTTGTGCCGAGCTGGGCGGTGCAGCGAGCCCTTTCATCAGCCACGCGGTTCGTCTGGTTGCCGCCGGCTATCTGGTGGCTTGCGTGGCACGATACGCCCATCAAAGAGAACGGGAACGCGCCGCGCCGTTCATGGCCGGCACGGTGCTCCTGGGATTCGGGGAGTTGGCTCACATCCTAATTCTTTTCGGTATAGGGCGCCACTGCCTGCATCCCTATGCCTACCAAGGCTTTATTCTGTGTGTTGCCTATTCGCTTTTGCTGCGTCAGGCACACATGCAGGCGAAACTCAGGGAGAGTCAGGCCGAACTCGAAAGCATCTTTCGAGCCTCTCCTATCGGCATAGGCATTGTGGCCGAACGCACCTTTGTGCAACTGAACAAACGGATGGAAGAAATGACCGGTTGGGTACGGGACGAACTGATGGGGCGGAGCGCGCGGATTCTGTATCCGACGGAGGAAGAATTTGAGCGAGTCGGACGCGACCTCGAACGGCAGGTCGCCGAACGCGGGACCGGACTTGTCGAGACGACATGGCGCCGAAAGGACGGAACGCCGTGCGACGTGCTTTTGGGCTGGGCTCCTCTGCACATGCCGTCTGGCCGGAGGCTGTACTCCTTCGCGGCGGTTGACATCAGCGCCCCTAAAGAGACGGAGCGGACTCTACAGGAGAATGAGCGCTTTTTGCGCAACATTTTCACGAGCATTCAGGATGGGCTCAGCATTCTGGACACCGAATTAAATATTGTCCGGGTGAATCCGACCATGGAGAGGTGGTATGCGCATGGTTCCCCTCTACGGGGTAAAAAATGTTATGCGGTTTACCATGGGCGGACGGAGCCGTGCGAGGTCTGTCCCAGCCGGCGCGCGATGGAAAAACGGCAAGCGTGCTATAACGTCGTTCCCAAGATAGGACCGGAAGGCCGGATTGTCGGATGGCTAGACCTTTATAGTTTTCCGCTTATCGATGAAGGAACAGGCCGCGTGATCGGCGTTATCGAATACGTGCGCGACATAACGGAGCGTCGGCGGGCCGAGGAGGAGGTGCTGCGGCTTGCTGCCGCGGTCAACGCAGCGGCCGAATCCATCATGATCACGGACGTGGAGGAACGAATTGTGTATGTGAACCCGTGTTTTGAGCAGCTCACCGGCTACAGCCACGAGGAAGCCATCGGTCAGCGGCCTTCCCTGGTTCGTAGCGGGAAACACGACCGTGCCTTCTACAAGGCGCTGCACGACACCATCCGCGCGGGCAACGTATGGCGGGGACACTTCACCAATCGCAGGAAGGATGGCACGCTCTATGAAGAAGAGGCGGTCATTTCTCCCGTTCGCGACGAGAGTGGGCGTATCGTCAACTTTGTCGCTGTGAAACGCGATGTGACGCACGAACTCCTTTTGGAGAATGAACTGCGTCAGTCCCAGAAAATGGAAGCGATCGGGCGTTTGGCCGGGCGGGTTGCCCATGATTTCACCAACCTGCTTGTCATCATCCAGGGGAACGCCGGCCTGGCCAAGGAGCGGGCAACACCTGAATCCGGCTTAGGCGAGTTTCTCGACAGTATCCTGGACGCGTGCAACCGTGCCTGCAAATTGACCGGGCAGCTTCTCGCTTTCTCTCAACGTCAGCCCATGATTCTACGCCGGATTGACCTAGGACGAACCGTGGCCACCATGGAGGACATGCTGCGTCGCACCCTCCGTAGTTCCATCCGGTTGGGCCTTTATGTGCCGGATGCTCCCTGCCCGGTGCGAGCGGATCCTGACCACCTGGAACAAATCATGCTTCATTTAGCCATCAACGCGGCGGATGCTATGCCTGAGCAAGGGACCCTAACGGTGGAAACGAGCCACGTGGTGCTTTCCTCTCAGGAGGCTGTTCAACTGGTTCGGCAACCACGGGAACAAGAGCGGCGCGGAGGCGCGTTTGGCGTCCTCTGCGTGAGCGACAGTGGTTGCGGCATGACTCCGGACGTCAAGGCCCACCTTTTCGAGCCGTTTTTCACCACGAAGGGAGTTGGGAAGAGCACCGGTCTGGGGTTATCTACTGTCTACGGGATCGTCCAGCAGCACGAAGGGGCTATCACCGTATACAGCGCGCCTGGATTCGGGACTTCGTTCCGCCTTTACCTCCGCCTGTTCGGAAAGACGGAACAGGATGCTATCGAGGCAGAGGCCCGGCTTCCTGTTCCCACGGGAAGCGAAACTCTTCTCTTGGCAGATGAAGACCCCATGGCGCGTGGATTGCTGGTGGGAATCTGTCAGAGTCTTGGCTACTCTGTTTTCGAGGCAGAAAACGCCCGTCAGCTTGTTCGGCTTGCCGCCGAGTACGGTACGCGAATCGCTCTGCTTCTTGTGGACTACATACTGCTCAAGGAATGCGAGAAAGATATTCTGGAAGAGATTCTCGGCCGGTGTCCGAAGGCCAAGATCATTCCCACCACCGGGTTCACACGGCAACACTTGATAGCCTGTGGGGCACTAGCCGATGATGCCATAGTGATGGACTATCCTTATCAGCGAGGAGTTGTGGCACGCGCTCTTCGTCACGTGCTTGATCAGTCCTGTCCTTCGTTCAGGCCTAGTTGACGGGGAGAACCTAAAAAACCCGTCCGGGGGCATTTCTGTAAAAAGGTTTCGGCGGCCTGTCACGTCCTTTTGACCGGAAATAGAGGTTGACGGGAACAGGCGTTGTGGCTCATAGTAAACGCTGTCTGCCCGGATGAACAGGGTAGATGTCTGGGTGAAACGCGATGCCGCATACAAAGAGTGCAGAAAAACGTGTTCGGCAGTCTTTCAAAAGACGGCTGCGTAATCGCGCCGCAAAAGCTACCATCAAGACCCTTCGTGCCGCTTTCCTCCGCGCGGTTTCCGCCGGCAGTCAGAGTGAGGCCCTTCGCCTGTTCACACAGTTTTGCTCGGCTGTGGACAAGGCGTTGAAACGGGGCATCCTCCCCGCCAATACGGCGGCGCGGAAGAAGTCGCGCGCCGCCGCCTGCCTGAACAGACTGATCCATCGCTCGGTGGCGTAACCCGGAGCCGGGGCCGCTCCCTTTTCTTGCGGGGTCGATACGAAACGATGGCTCCGGCGGGTAACGGGTTGGTGGCCTCTCACCACGCTTCCACGATCGCATCCACAATCCGACGAGCCAGGTCCTCTGCCAGTCGAGGAAGCGCCTCTGCCTTGGGGGTGATCAGGTCTCCGGGCGCGACGAAGGTGGTTTCTCCAACAAGCGTTCGCTCCACAAGCTCCTCTCCCGATACCCTGCGCCGAAGGAGAACGTGGGCCGTCCCGCGGATGCGGAACTCCCGTCCGCGCAGCGGATCGTCCCGGCCGTACAGGAGAGGCTGTTGTTCGAAGTGTGTCAGGGTCACTTCCAGTCGCGCATCGGCCTTGTCCGGATCGATCACACGCACGTTTCCGTATTGTTGAAGCAGGCGCAGGATAGCTTGTGTAACGATGGGTTCCAGATCGTGTTCCCGTGTGCGGTTGGCGCAGGGGGCAAGTCCGATCGAACGGATGTCGGCCGGCAGAGCCGCTCCCAGCCGGTACCCTAAAGCCGGGCAGCCACTGGTTAGCATCGCCATCAGCATTCCCCCCAGGCAAACGCCCCATTGCGGGCGGAACCACAGGCTTTTCCAGGAAGGGAGCGGGCGAGGGGTATGGGAGGCGTTGACCATTGTTGCTCACGGACTCTGCGCGAGGGCCTTTGTCAGAGCCTCCAGGCGATCCCGCACCCGTGGGGTGTACGGGGAGTGCGGAAATTCTTCGAGGAATTGTCTGTACGCAAAAAGGGCCGCTGGGAGCCGTCGAGCCACCGTGTCATAAAACCGCGCCTGTTCGTAACGAAGTTTGCTGAGCCGGGTTTCCATGGCCTTCCGGAGCTGTTCGGCTTCCACGGCGTATGCGCTTTTGGGGTACGCCGCCAGGAATGCGCCTAATGCAAGAAGGGCCTGGTGGCATCGTCCTTCGTCTCGGGGATAAGCGTCGGACTCTGCGGTGAGACAGCAGGCGCGTCGGAACGCCGCTGCTTCGCGGTGCGGGCTGTCGGGATATCGTATCTCGATTTGCTCATACGCATGGATAGCCGCATCGCGGTCTTCCCTTTCCTCGTGAACGGCACCTAGGTCCAACCACACCTCGGGTGCCCGCTCCCAGGTCGGCGCGCTGGCGAGAAGGCGCTGCAAAAACGGGAGGGCGTCTTCGGGGGTACGCACTCCCGGGAGAATTCCTCCCAACCTCCACACCCGGCGGTGGAGAATGGCTTTGACAATGCGATATTGGCTTTCGACCAGTTGGTTGTATGGAAACCGGCCAGGGTAGTAATCCATCAAATATTGGTATTCTTCGAAAGCGTCCTCATAGGCATGCCGCGCTTCTCGTAACCGGGCATAGGAAAACTGGGCTTGGGCTGCCTGCGGCGACTCAGGCCATTTTCGCACCAGCGCCAGATATTCCACCTCCGCGATTTTCCATCGCCCCTTTCGCTCCTGTTCCTGCGCATAGGCCAATTGCGCTTCCGGAGTGTCTTTTGCCGGGCGACGAGAAAAAATCGTGAGGTTTTTGCGTGGCGCAGGAGTCCGGAACTCACCGCGTGCACGGTCGGTTTCGCCGTGGGGGCGCCGGGTGGATGGGGATTCTGTCGGTTGGGCCGTGCCAACGGAGCAGAGTAGAAGGAAGCCCAGCGCCACGTTCCGCACCACCCAATGGCATCGAACAGCTTCCTGCGCTCCGAGCCGTACCCCCTGACGGCAAGCGAAAATCGCATGCATGTTCATAGGTCCACGTTAGGGTAAGGAGCACATAGGGACCGGTCAAGCTTGATTCCCCTGGTTGCGCGCGATAAAGTTTTTTTCCTGGCCGCAACGGTCCGGCGGCTCATGGCTACGGGTCATCCTGCTGACAGAGACAAGGGGCGCTATGAAAAAGGTTTTGATCGCCACACAACTGGATGTCATTGCTGCTGATATTTTGAAAGGAAATGGGGAGTATCTGGTCGTGCAGGACAGTTCTCGGTCGCTGGACGATTTGGCCCGTGCTCATCCGGATACGTACGCCTTAATCGTTCGTAGCGAAAAGGTGACCGCCGAGATCATCGATAGCATACCCCGATTGCGCGTGATCGTGCGGGCGGGAGCGGGCTATGATACGATAGACGCCAAATACGCGCGCAAGAAACGCATCGACGTTCTCACCACCCCCGGAGCGAATGCCAATGCAGTGGCCGAAGAGGTCCTGGCTATGATGCTGGCCGACGCGCGCCATTTAATTGCCGCCGATCGCTCCACGCGGGAGGGACGCTGGGAAAAGAACAAGTTTATGGGACGGGAAATCGCCGGAAAAACCGTTGGTATTGTGGGACTGGGAAACATCGGCCGATTGCTCGCGCGGCGTCTGTCAGGTTTTGACGTGCGCCTGATCGGACACGACCCGGCCATTTCCGAGGAGAAGGCGGCCGAGTACGGGGTGACCCTGACTGATCTAGACACTCTCTTTGCCAATGCCGACTACATCAGCCTACACGTTCCGGAAAACGACGAAACACGAAAAATGGTGGGACCGCGGCTGCTCGGTCAGGTCAAATCGGGAGCGACAATCATTAACTGTGCCCGGGCGGGTATTGTGGATGAAGCGGCGTTGCGGATGGCGAAAAAGGAGCGCACCATCCGATACCTGACGGATGTTTATGCGAAGGAAGGCGAAGGGGAAAAGAGCGTGGCCGACATCGCCGACATCATGCTCCCTCATGTGGGGGCCAGCACGGTGGAGGCCAACGTCCGGGCGGCCCGCAGAGCGGCTGAGGAACTGATTGATTGGGATCAAAAGGGGATCACGAGCTTCGTGGTCAACAGGGACATTCCGGAAGGGCTCGACGAAGCGTACTGCAACCTCGCCTACACTCTTTCCCGGTTGGCGCGCTGCTTCCTGGGTCGAAAGACAACGCTGAAGATGATCGAGACCAGCTTCTATGGCACGCTGTCGCCGTTTGCCGATTGGCTTCTTGTGCCTATCACCGCCGGCGTTTCGGAAGACTTCGACCGTTCGGCGGACGTCCTGGCTGCCGGTAAGCATCTCGACGAAATGGGCATCGAGTACGTGAATCGCAAGGTGGACGCGCACAAGGGCTACGACAATTCCATGACGCTGGACTTCATCGGGGCCGTAGACGCCGACACGCTCCGCCGAATCAGCGTGCGCGGAACGGTAGCCGAAGGGATTCCTATGGTCTCGCGTATCAACGAGTTTAATAAACTCTACTTCGAACCGGCCGGTCCAACAGCCTTCTTCCTCTACGACGATCGTCCGGGCGTTATCGGAGCGATCGGGCAGCGACTCGCCGGAGCGGGAATCAACATCGAGGACATGCGAAACCCGCATGACCCCAAAACAAATCGTTCCCTGGCCATTTTGCGTATCAATCGAACCCCATCCGACGAGCTGATGGAGATGATTGCCCGCGAAATCCGAGCGATAGCGGCCTTCAGCATCAGACTGTAACCCGTATGGACCTTCCCTGGAACGGGTTCCGCCCGCGTTGCGTCACAGGGACTCCTCTCCTGCTGTCCGATCCATGAAAGGGGCTCTACGATGCTTTTCGTTGAAGCCGCTGGGAAGGGATCGGTTTCCTCGTTGAGGGCGGAAGGCATCGGCCGTATAGAGAACGCAACGGCTCAGGGAGACACGACTTCGCCCGGCAACTCGAGGCGAAACTCTGTGTTGCTATCCGAGGCGGCAGGAGAAGGCGCCGCGGGGGGCCCGGCCGCGGGAAGCGGCGCGGAGGGGAAGACCTGAGCAGACGCAAGGCGTGGTAGGTTCTTTAGAAGCTGCTCGGCGTGTTCCTTCCAGGGATTTTCGGGATGGGCGACCAAAAACTCTTCGCAGCGAGCCCTTGCCTCCTCCACACGACCGAGCTCGGCCAGGCAGCGGGCCTCCGCGAGCCAAGCCACCGGGGTGAGGAAGTGATTCGTTTGGGCGCGGACAAAACCGGCAAATCCCTCTAGCGCTTCGTGAAGTTGTCCGCGTGCCTCCAGGCAGTGGAGTTTCCCCAGTTCGGCGGCAGGGGCCAACAGATGCCGGGGAAAGCGAACCTGAAACTCTCCCCACTTCCTCATCGCCAAGTCATACCGTTGGGTGTCATAGTAACGTTTGGCGGCTCGCAAAAGGGCCACAGCAGCCAGGTCAGCGGGGCCTTCCTCAATGACCGCTTCCACATCTTCCAGGGTACGAGCGCGCCATAGACGCTCCGACATCTGCTCCGCGCGAACCTCGCGGCGAAGCCGATAGCCCCAACCGATCACCGTGCCTACGACTGCCGCCACCAGCCCAAAAACCACAGACCGACCATAACGCCTCGCCCAGGTGATGACCTGATCGAGTTCCGAGGGCGGTTTCTGTGTCCTGCCGTTTGTCGCGGGTTGGGCCGGACGCTCCGGCCTCCGGTCGGACGCGATACGCGAGAACTGATCCATACGGGCACCATTTATGCGGCTCCATCGAGGCGAACGCAAGGCTATTCTGTTCCTTGCAGGGAACGTTTCTCCGCCACCGGCCTTTTGCGCGCCTCCGAGAACGAGCCCGCGCGTGTGAGCGAATAGGCCTCCCAGGGATGGAGGAGACTCCTTCTCCCAGGTTGAGGAGCAAGCCATAACCCACACGGCGCTTCAAGACCCCTCTCCTGGTTTTAGGTTTTTTAGCGTGCGTGGAGCGGGGCGTCCCCACGCGTGTCGCCGGGTGTGGCGCGCTTGCGTTATCCTCAGCCCCCGATGCAACGAGCGATGCCCTATTGACCCCACTCCGCTCCATGACGTTCGGATTCCACACGGATGGCTCCGCCGAAAACGCCCCGCTTCGTGCTGAATCTCTCAGTCGGTCGCGTCGGAGGGTGCCACCTATTATGAGAGCGCTTGCGGATAGTAGCCGGCATTGTGAAGCAGCCACGGAGGGAAAATCGGCTACAAGAAAGAAGCGATGTGTGCGGACGAGAGACGACAGCGCGCTGCCACCGCTGAAAGGACGGCGTGGCTCACTCCATTCCGGGTGATGCTCCCGGGGAACAGGAATCGCTCTTTGGGCAGATCGTTTCGATACAGCGATACACCTGTTCGATAAGTTCCTGCGTACTGAACGGCTTGTGAATGGCGAAGGAAGCTCCTGCGCGCAGGCCTTCCTCGACTACCGCTGCGTCTGCCCGTCCGGTACAGAGAAGGATGGGTATGTTCACGTCCATATCGCGCAGATGGCGGATGGCCGTCACGCCATCCATGGGATGCATGACAACATCCATGATGATGAGATCGAGCTTGTGTCCCCACACGTACGGCATGGCTTCGGCCACGTTGGCGGCGGTGAACACATGGTGTCCGTTTGCTGTCAGCATGCGGGCGGCTACCCTGCGGCTCGATTCCTCGTCATCAATAATCAGAATAGAGTACACAGGAAGGGCCCCTGTAGGCCGTTCGGTGACCCCGGATTCCGTCTCGACGACTGGCAGAAGGATGAGACAGGAGGCTCCACGGGTCGGACTAGAATCCACGCGCATGAGCCCGCCATGGCGATGGATGATTTCGCGGGCGGTAGCCAACCAGAGCACCTCCCGGTGTTCCAGGGTTCCCCCCACACTCGCGCGAAGTGGCTGAGAACCGGGAGGCAGCACATCCAGCGCTTGGTCAGGAACACCACGCCCGGTATCGCGCACGGTGATGGCGATGCGCTTGTTGTCGCGGCAGGCGGTGGTGATTTCCACCTGCCGAGGGCCCGGGACGGCTCCGGAGAACGCATCCCAGGCGCGCATAAGCAAGCTGATGAACGCTTGCGTGATAAGGTTGGAAAACAACATGGTTTTCGGAAGCGGTTGAAGATTCAGAATGAGGCGAATCCCTTCCTTTTCCATCGGCCGCCGCAGCAGCCGGACGGCTCCCTGAATCGCATCATTCAGGTCTCCCAGTGTGGGCGACCCAGCCGCCTGCCGACAAAACAGGAGGAGATTGGCGGCGGTAGTGGCGGTCTGGCGTGCCAGCTGGGCCGAAACGCGGGCGCTTTCGCGCAGCGTTTCTAGATGGTCGGCGTTTCCCGCGAGGGCAAGTTCCGCATGTCCCAGGACGGCAAACATCATGTTGCTAATTTCGTGGGCCACCCCGGGGATGAGAGCAATGGCCGCATCCCGCTGCCGACAGCCGAAGGCCTCCGCGCGCAGATGCTCCACCTCCCGGTTGAGGAGGGCAATCTGGCGCACATGACGAATCTCCGAAAGCACGTTTTCCCGCGTGAGCGGCGTGGGCACCACGGCGGCGTATGGATGACCCGACAGAGCGAACTCTACTCGCTCCGGCCGGGGCGAGACGATAAGGAGCGGCACCGGTTCAGAGAGCTCCTGGCCAAGGTAGGTTGCAAGGCGTTCCACCTCGGCCGTATCGGTTCCGTCGTGAACGGTCACGACAAGGTCAGCGATTTTCTGGCGTGCCGCGTCACGCGCGGCGGCCCGATCCGGATAAAGCTGGACGCTGTGCCCCTGACCTTCGAGAATCCCACGAAGAGTTTTCGCGAGGTCACTCTCCGGATCCGCTGTGATGACAATGGAAAGGGCATCGGAGACCACGGAAGGCCTCCTTGTTAGGGGCAGGCGTCATCCTGTCTCCTGCAGGGCATGCCGGATGAAGGAGAGCGCCTGCGTTGGTATGCGTCGGAATAGGTGACAGGCTGTATGCCGCGCCATTTGCTTTCACCATAGCCATGACGAGGAAACGACTCAAGCCCAATCATACAGAACACTGTAAGAGAAGGAAGAGTGTGTACTTCGGGGTGATGGAGGACAGGGGTGACGACGAAAAAGGAAAGGCCTGCCTCACGGAGGCGATACGACCTTTTGACACGGATAAGGGAGGGGTGGCGGACGTTCTGCAACCGCCCCGGAACCGGAGAGAAAACAGAGTGTAAAAAAACTCTGAAAACTTTTTTCCGCCTGTCCCTGTACCCATTCTTTCTGACGATATCGCTGCCGGAATGGACACTGCAGCATTGACCTAGCCAGACCGATCTGTCACAATCTGACGCCGTGAAACGGTAATCGCTGAAAGGGAGGCATACGGTCATGGCGGAGGATACGCTGTCTAGAGTGAAGAAGGTCACCGGTGACGTGCTGAAAATAGATCCGCATACCATCAAGGATAACGCGCATTTCGTAAAAGATCTGGGAGCGGAGTCTATCCAGTCCATTGAACTGGTGGCGGCTTTTGAGGAGGAGTTTGGCATTGAGATGGACGAAGATGCGGCGCTCGCCGTCAGCACCATTGACGGTGCCGTTACGTTCATCGAGGGGGTCATCGCCAAACAAAAAGGGAAATCCTGAGACACGTTTTGCACCCCATAGCGAGATGGTTTTCTGCCGCCCTTTCGATTTCCCTCGTGCCATGTTTTATTGTGACGTGCTTTCTCGTTTGTTAAGGGAAGGAACGGTGTATGCCTGAATATCGACCTTTGACGGAAACGGAGATGGGCGTGTTGCGTGCTAACGGTTGTCACGCCACGGATTGGGGACTTATTGCCGTACGTGATCCCTTTGATCCCGATCGTGTCCGTCGCGTTTCGTTTCGGGGCCCGATACGCATCGGGCGTTTGGGAGGAACGTTGCGCGGGCCTGACGGGCTAGAACGCGAGTCCGAACTCATCCATGCCCACTTGGAAGATGTGGTCGTGGGCGATGGATGTCGTATTGTCGGGGTCACCGGTCGCCTTGCGCATGTGGATATTGAGGATAGGGTTCTGATTGAGTCGGTAGGCAGTGTGGTCTGCACGGGGCCGACGCGGTTTGCCAATGGGAAAAGTCTAACCGTGCTCAACGAGGGTGGGGGACGCGAGCTCCTGATCACGCGTCTTACTTCTGGGCCTATGGCGTATATGACGGTGGTTTACCGACACCATCGTGATCTCACGGAGAGGCTCAACCGTTTGGCCGAGCAATATGCTCGCGAGCAGGAACACTCGCGGACCCGGATTGGGCGTGGGAGCTGTGTTCGGGGGTGTGGGGAGATCGTGAACGTTTGGATCGGCCCGGGCGCGGTACTTGACGGTGTGACGCTGCTGTGCCACGGCACGGTGGATTCGACCGACGAGGACCCTGTGCATGTGGGGCCAGGAGTGATCGCACGGGACTTCATTTTCCAGAGTGGGGCACATGTTACCGACGGCGCAGAAATAACGGGATCGCTCGTCGGGCAGGGGGTACGCATAGGAAGACACTTTTCGGCGGATCAGTCTGTATTGTTTGCCAACTCGGAAGGGTTTCATTCCGAATGTTGCGCGCTATTGGCAGGTCCGTATACCGTGACGCATCACCGTTCCACCTTGCTGATTGCCGGGCTTTTCTCCTTTTTTAACGCGGGCAGTGGGACCAACCAGTCCAACCATATGTACAAACTGGGTCCCGTTCATCAGGGCATTCTCGAGCGGGGGTGCAAGACGGGATCCGGATCTTACCTTCTCTGGCCTTCGCGGATTGGCGCCTTTTCGGTGGTGATCGGAAAGCACGGTACGAATCTCGATACCGCTGATTTTCCTTTTTCTTATATTGCCGAAGAAGAGGGACGCTCCACTCTTGTTCCAGCCATGAATTTTTTTACTGTGGGGACGGTGCGCGATGCCGAGAAGTGGCCAAACCGGGACCGGAGGAAGAGTCGTTCTCTCCTCGATCCGATTATTTTCGATGTTCTTTCTCCCTACACAGCTCTGAAGATGATCCGTGGGCGCGACCGTCTGGCTAAGCTTGCTCGAACGGCCGACAAGGCCCAATCCTATGTGCTGTGCGGCGGTGTACACATCAAGCGGCTTCTTCTCAAGACCTGCAGTCGGTATTATTCCCTCATTCTGAACAAATATGTGGGCGACACGCTTCTGCGGCGAGTCAAACAGTGTCGTCCGAGCCGGTTGGTTGACATTCTGGAGAAGGATCCGGCGGGGTATGACGGGCAGAGCGCATGGATCGATGCCGCCGGACTTCTCTGCGCGAAGGACCGCATGGAGTCAGTGATTCACGACGTTCGAGTCGGTCGGATTGTTTCCCAGCAGGCCTTGCAGGATGCGTTTTGGGAGATTTATCGTTGTTACCGTGCCGACGAGTGGAATTGGGTTCTCGCGCACAGTCCGGAGGCCATCGGATGGGATCTTCGGGAAGCGGACCCGGATGCGTTGCGCCGTTTTCTCGGTGAGTGGAAAGAGGCGTCGTTGAAACTCTTCAATATGGTTCTTGGCGATGCCGAGAAGGAATTTGCCGACACGGCCAAGATCGGCTTTGGTGTGGATGGCTCTGTCGATGAGGATTTTGCTGCCGTACGGGGTTCTTTTGCCGAGAATTCCTTTGTCCGAACGATCCGGCAGCGGATGGCGGAAGTGGAAGCGGCGTGTGATCAGATGATCGCGCTCACCGTATGAAAAGGAGGTCATCATGCGTGTTATCATTCAGCCGAACGAGGAAGCCGTAAGCCGATGGACCGCGGCGCATATTACACAGCGCATACGGGATTTCCACCCAACGGCCCAAAAGCCCTTTGTGCTAGGCCTTCCGACGGGAAGTTCTCCCCTTGGCACCTATCGCGAACTCGTGCGCCTTCACCAAGAGGGAAAACTTTCCTTCCGGCATGTCGTGACGTTTAACATGGATGAGTACGTCGGTCTCCCGGAGGATCACCCGGAAAGCTACCATTCGTTCATGTGGAACCACCTGTTCCGCCATGTGGATATTCCGAAGGAGAATGTCAACATCCTCAACGGAAATGCGTCAGACCTTCAGGCCGAGTGTGACCGTTACGAGGCGAAAATTCGTGAACGGGGCGGTGTGCGGTTGTTTTTGGCAGGTATTGGACCGGACGGCCATATCGCCTTCAATGAACCGGGGTCTTCTCTTTCCTCGCGGACGCGCGTGAAAACCCTCACCTATGACACAATTGTCGCGAATTCCCGTTTTTTTGATAACGATATCAACCGGGTTCCCCGACAGGCCCTCACCGTGGGGGTAGCCACCGTGACCGACGCGCACGAAGTGGTGTTGATCGCAACAGGTTATAAAAAAGCACGCGCGCTCCAAAAAATTATCGAAGAAGGCGTCAGCCATATGTGGACAGCGTCGGCCCTTCAGCTTCACCCCAGGGCCATCATCGTATGCGATGAGGAAGCGACACTGGAACTCCGCGTCGGAACCGTACGGTATTTCAAGGATATCGAGCGCAACAATCTCGCACCGGTGACGATTTGATTTAAGCAGCCGATCGGCTTTTCATCGGATGGGGAAGGACGGGACCCCGTTTCCGGTCGACAGCGGAAAGGGTACACGGGAGGGGCAGCAGTCAGGATGCCGTTTCCCTCCACGCGTGTAGCGTGTGAGAGGGGGCCCGGGTGATGGCAAATCCGAGTCCGATGTGCCTGTTGGCGGTGGATCTTGGCGCCGGGAGCGGCGCCAAACTGGGGCTCTTTACACGCCGCCTCCGTCTGCTTGCCGAAGGTTTCCTCCCGATCGATCGGTACGGTGCTTCCGCCTCTTCCTTGGCCGATGCTCTGTCCACCTCGCTTGTGGATTTGCTCCGGCGTAACCAACTATCGTGCAACGCGGTACAGGGTGTCGGCCTCGCAGCCCCGGGCTTATTCCGATCCGACGGAACAATCCTCACCGCGAGCAATCTTCCTTTCCTGGCGGGCATCCATTTAGGACGCCTTTTAAACGAACGGCTCGGTCTACCCACCCACTGCATAAATGACGCCGACGCCGGGGCCCTTGCGGAATGGACCCGACGCCGGAGGGCTCTTTTGTATTGGGTGTTGGGTGGCGGCTGGGGCGGCGCGTGGGTGTCCGTTGATGGCCGAATTCTCTATCCCAGCCTGGATTGGAATGGAGACGACCGCTGCTTGCACTATACCAACGAGCCCGGGTACGCGATTCCTGTGGAAAAGTCGTTTTTAGACGAACGCTTCCGATCCGTCGGCCGTACGTTTCAGGGCTTCGAACAGTTCGCCCTTCGGCATCTTGGTATGCGAGCCGAGCAGTTGATTGGGCCATGCGGAAGGAGGGATGCTGTTCGTGCTGAACTTTTCGTCTCAGGGCCTGGCCGATGGCGGATTTTCCGTTACCTCACGGGGGATTGGACGCACACGGTGCGGAGGCTGGGGAGAACCGCCAGCGAGGCATTAGCGAGTGCGTCCACGGCTGGTTCCATCCTGGATCAACTGGCGCGCGCGGGTGTTTCTCCTATGCGGGAAACCGACCGGATTTTCGGGGAGATTGTAGCGGAGGCGTCCCGCATACTTTTCGCGCAAGCACGTCCACAGGGATGCAGCGGGTCTATTCCCATCTATCTGGCGGGAAAGCCCAGTCACGCGCTTCCTTTCTTTGGCCCTTTCGCCGTGTGCGGTCTCCGTTCCGCGGGGATTAGAAGTCTTCTGCGCCTTTCTCTTTTCGAACGGAGAGGGAGAAACGCTAATCTCCATGGGGCGGCGTATATTGCGCGGGAACGTGCGCGCCGCGACATCCGCCTCCAAGACAAATCCGTGTGACCGGCATCACGCGGCGTTCCATCTCTTTCTGCCGCGCCTCGATTTCGCTGACCATTTTGAACTGCGTTCGAGCCCGCTCCAAGTTCTGCCGAGGACGCGCGATTTTGAAATACACGTCGCCGGCCAGGTAGTCGGTGAGGAAACGAATGCCAATGGTAAACGTGATCAGCTTGCCTGCACAGACGAGGTATTGACGTTCGGCGGGGGTGAGGAATTCCCCTGTTGCTGTTAAATACCCCTCGGCCAGGCCATCGAAAATGTTCATATCCAGCATCACTTTTTCCAGATCGGTCTCGTCTTCGGCTGCGGTGGGAGTGAACGTTCGCACCATATCCCCGAAATCATACAACACGGAACCGGGCATGACGGTATCCAGGTCTATCACGCAGAGACCTCTTCCCGTCCGATCCTCTATCAACACATTGTTCAGTTTTGTGTCGTTGTGCGTCGTGCGCTCCGCGAGGCGCCCCTGTTCCATAGCCTCCACGATAACACCGGCCTCTTTAGCCCGCGCCTCGCAAAATGCGATCTCGTGTTGCACCTCGGCATGCCGTCCTCGGGCGTCCTTCTGGATCGCCTGCCGGAGCGCCTCCAACCGTCGGGGAGTATGGTGGAAGTAGGGTAGCGTCTCAACCAGACGCGGGCCAGGAAGGTCCACCAGCATGGCCTGAAATCGGCCAAAGGCCTTGGCGGCTTCGTAGGCCTGATCCGGCCCGCGACACACGTCGTAGGTGCTTGCGCCCTCAATGAAATCGTACACTCTCCAGTACTCTCCGCCATCCGACCGCGCGTAAGTTTTTTGATCCCGTGTGGGCACCAAGTGGAGCGCCTGCCGGGCGGCATCGGCTTCCGCGTTCGCCGTCAGCTTGTTTCGCAAATGGCGCGTGACGCGGTCGATATTGTCCATCAGCCCTTCAATGTTTTGAAAAACGCGGTGATTGATTCTTTGAAAAATATAGCGCCTGACTTTTCCATCCGAGGAGTCTACGCGCACGCAATAGGTGTCGTTGATGTGGCCTGAACCGTACGGAACCGCCTCTGTCACGTGACCTTCCAGAGCGAATTGTCCCACCACGTCGGTAAACGGAAAAACCCCACGGGGTTGCGTACGTTCCATACCCTTCTCCGGTTTGGGGATCAGCTCAAAAGGCACGACAGCGATTTCATGATGCCGTCCGCCCCTCCCAGTCGATTCCGCAGCTGGTTCATATGCTCCACGTTCAAACGGTAAAATTGAAGATGGTAGGGATCCTCCTTGTTGTCTGCTAGCAAAAGGCACGGGTCCTCAATCAGCGCCCGCAACAAGCGGTTCATAAAGACGCGATGCCGCATGACCGTCACCGTGGCTTCATGCACGCGGCCCACGGTTTGAACACCCCATTGCGCGAGCCGTCTATCCAACTTGGAGCCGTTTGTGTAGAAATCCCTAGGACCAGACGGACAGCGGTAGACGGCCACCTTGCGAAAGCCCCTGTCCTCCTTAACCAGGGCTGTTTCGCTCACCATATACGGCAAATCCAGCCAATCTTCGGCAAAATGCGTACTGGTGTTGGTGGTTCCGGTTGTTCCGAACCACACAATTTTGAAATCCCAGTCATACATACGGCCACAAACAGAATCGCGGCCAAACGTGCTCGTTCGCTCGTGCCCCTCCATCAAAGCGGGGGCGTCACGTCCAAGAGCAGCCCACGAATGGGTCGGATGGAGGGATCGAACACGTTCCTTGCGGGCCAAAAGGGCATTGGTGATACTGCCGACGCGGCTCGGCGTGGTTTTGGGATCGAAAATGTGGCCGTAGGGGCCTGATGTGGGGCTGGCGAAGGTTTTGGTGAAAGTCGGAACACAGAGAAGCCCTTCTTTTCCCAGAAGATCCCGAAAAGCGTCAATGACAAGATCGGCCCCGCAATGGGGAAGACGGGCCAATTGCCGAGCCTTCCCGAGACTTTGCAGGTTGGAATGCATCACAATGCGATCGCCCGGCCGAATCCCCAATTGTTCAAGTGCTTCTCGAATCGAGGATTGCGTTATTTCCGTTTCTTCCATAGTCTATTCTCCGGCTTGTCAAAGTCTCGGGAAGGCTTGGCCACTGTTGACAAACAGTCGGCAGGAGGCATTCTGATCAGTCGGGCAGGTTCCGTCAAGTTGTTCGGATTTCCCCTGATTTGCGAGTCGCGCGCGAACGGTAGTTCGCGCGGGCGGCACGTTGGACGACCTGTGGGTGACAGTCCGGTTTCCTGCCACGATCCCCCGCCATCTCGCGCTGCATGACACCGCGAGCCGATCCCTCAAGCCGGCACCAGGGGCTCGGCCGTTCGTTCGCGGTTTCTTATCCGCAGTTTTGGGATTTCCTCCCCCGGTCGGGGAGAGACCGTTTCTGGCATGCGGCGAAAGCAGAAGACATAAACCGCACCGCAAGCCTGCACGCAAACCCGGTTATGGGGAGAACCGCCGATGCGTGACGATTTTCCGGATGGGCTTTGCGAGACCGATAAGATCCCAAAGGGGGCGGTATGTCGCCAGGGTATCAGCGGGCAGTTTTCTCTTCCCCATGGGGCACGAGCGGATAGGGCTGGCCGTTTTCCAGATGGAAGGTCTGTTGGACGTATTGGACCGTCTCCTTCAAAGACCGCAGTTCCGTATGGGCGTAGCAGGTTGCACTCCTCTGATGGCGCACGCGCACCATGCCATCCGCATCCACTTGAATCGTGGGGAGGTGCACGCGTACAAGCGGGCCCAGTGCAAATGCGCCAAAACCCGTCTTGCCGTCGTTCTCCGTGACACAGAGGAAGAGGTGCTCGCCGCCTTCACGCCTCCAGTATCGTAACTGGTACGTGCGCAGTTGCTCGGGGAAACCCGGTACCGCTCGGGTCATACTGGTCAGGGGGATTCCTCGCACCACATGGAATACCAACGGAGGAGAAACATATTCCCTCCCTTCCCACTGGACCACGCCTCGTACCAAATACATCCCCATGCCGGATAGGTCATACCATGCGCTGAGGGGAATGTCGTGCGTTTCTTTTTTCCCGGACAACAAATAAACGTTTTTCAGGATCAAACCCTCGCGTAAACGCCGCACTTCGTTCAATCCTTGAGGTTCGAAGACAAAGCCGACCTCAGGGAGCGGGTGTATGTCACGCGCAATGACAAAGGGTCGCGGCCCTTCGTTTTCGAGAGTGAGAGACACGTGCACGGGTTCGAACTGCACATACTCGCTATATTTCGTCTGTAACTGGACAAGAAGCTGGGCGTACCCTACATCGGGATATATCCCCAGGACTGCCAGAAGGGCCGGTATCCCTATTCTTCGGGCGATCTTTTTTCCCACGTTATAGCCTCCACGGCTTCCAGCATCAAATGAAGGACTACCTGGTGTGCTTCCTGGATTCGGGCTGTATCCGTACTCGGGACAATGAGTTCTACATCCGCCTTCCCCTTCAAGGCCCCACCATCCCGGCCCAGGAGACACGCAACCCGCATGCGACGCTGCCGTGCGGCTCGGACCGCACGGCGGAGACTTCGAGCGCGTCCGCTCGTGCTGAACACAACCAATAGGTCTCCCGGTTGTCCGAGCGCCTCCACTGGGCGGCTGAAAATCTGATCAAAACCGTAATCATTTCCAATACACGTGAGCGTTGTCGGATCCGCCGGCAGAGCCACGGCGGGCAACCCTGGTCGATTGCCCCGAAATCTCCCCACAAGTTCTTCCGCAAGGTGGAGGGATTCCGCGGCGCTGCCACCGTGTCCGGCGCTGAGAATTTTCCCCCCCGCTCTGAGCGTCTCTACGACGAGGTCCGCCATTTGCGCGATAGTGCCTGCCTGAGCCGTGAGGCGGCGGATGGTTTCGGCACTCCGCGACAGGCTTGCTCGAATGTCAACGACTCTCGTCCCGGTAGGACGTCTGCGGAGGTTCGCACACATTTGGCGTTTTACTGTCAGCCCTTGGCGGAGTTTCGTCAAGTTTTCTTTTCCTAGGGAACGGCCCAGGCGCACCTGCGGCAACCAGAAGGAGACGGTAGACGGCGATATCACGAAGGAAGGGCGTAGAGCTGTGCTTGTCGCCGGGCACAATGCCTAAGGCGAGGACGAGGAAGGTGTTATTATTACGTATGGAAACGTTCGAGTTTTCCCGGAGATCCAGGAAAAAATTATGTTGCGTTTCCTTGAACCGAATCGGCCGATGGTTATCCCGCCGTGTGTCATGCATGGGGCACGAAGTCTCGGAACGCACAGCAACGTGCCGGGAAACATGGAGCGTACCCACTTGGTTTAGGCGGACCGCCGAGGCCATAGGTTTCCAGCCCTGGAGTTAGGAAGCCACTTGGGGAGGAACATTCTGTGACCGCAGAGCTGTCGCAGTGGGGACTGGCGTCCGGGGAAACTTCCATTCAGCGATTCGGATTATGGTCGTCTCTTGCGTTTTTTGCTGGCGACAGAACGGTGAGATTATGGCGCGCCAGGTTTTGGGGACATTTGGGGAGGTGGTACTCATGCCGTTTATATAGGGATTGGGTACCGCTGACCTCGCTGCAGGTGGCAGGATATGGTGACGGTTGGCGTTGGGATTCTGGAGCATTCCTCCGAGGTGCCCTCGTCGGGCAGGTTAGACTTGTGGGCGAAACGGATAACCACTACAGTATTTATGTATGTCGCGGCTGTCTGAATCGTCCTTTTTGTCTCAGCGAGCCTCTGACCGCGTTGGGCAGGAATCGGAACAGCTCCAGTCCTCGAGAACCGATTCCAGACGCGAGTTAGCGGCTCAACTGTCCTTTGCATGGAACCGGTTGCAGAGTGTGCTTGTACCATTGAATACGTGTCGCATAATCACGGATGAGGATCTGCGGGTTCGAGTCGTTCGCAATGCTCTTCCCATTTTCGGGCGCATCGCACCCGGGACACCGATCGTCGATCTGTTCCGAGGAGAACAGGCCACAACGTATTTTCGTCTCCTTCGCCTGCTTCCTGAAACCTGGCAGGCGCTGGAAGCCTCCGCTGCGGGACAGCCGTGGACAGCGGTGTTTTCGTCCGATTCCGACGACGATGGATTGCGCAAATGGATTCCGTATGCCCGCCATGTTTGGAATCTGGACGCCACGTGTGCTCGGGTCGTCTGGGAAACGGCCGAGGAGGAGTACTATCTGGTTTCGCCCTGTGAATACATTGGCCCCGAGCATGACTTCCGCATCGAGTACAACGGATGCGCCGACCGGGATCCGCGGGACTTGTCCGTAACGATCGGAGGCCCCGTCGTGGCAGACGACGCCGGGCATTACGTCCGACGGCCTGAGGCGGACGGCTACACGTTTGCCTTCGGCGCGATGGGTAATTTGACGACGGAATTGCAACGGCGCCTGTTGCCGATCGTATCGATCCGAGACTGTTATATTCAATCGGGAAAGAATCACCACTGCGTGGCGGAGCGGATTGGCGGTATTTTCCGGTTCTTTGTGGATGACCGGCTCGTGTATTCGGTGGCGGATCCGCTTCCGCTTGTTGGGCCCGGACGGGGATACGTGGCACTCTATACATGCGCTCCCGGCCACTGTTTTTCGAACGTGCGGGTGTACGTTCGTCCCACCTGTCTTCCTCTCGAGCTTCGGCGACAACTCCGCGAACTGGAGGAATGCGTGCTAGAGGTGGCTTCGCGGGAGGACCCTCCTTCGTTCGCGCAGGCGCATTTTCTGCGTCCGAACGAATTTCTTTTTACCGACGCCACAACGTTCGTGCATCAGTGCCGCCGGGTGCAGGAGCAGGAGGCGACCATTCGTCATCACCTTGCACAGGCGGAGAAATTGACGCTTTTGGCGGCCGTGGCCGGTGGAGTCGCGCATGACCTCAACAATATCTTGGGCCCCATCGTGGGTTTCCCTTCGCTGATTATCGAGCAACTGGATAGGCTTAACGCCAGGAATGCGCGAACGATCGCCCAGGATATTCGCCAAGACATCGAAGCCATCGAATGGTCGGCTAAGCGGGCGACTCTTATAGTCCAGGACCTTCTGTCCTTGAGTCGGATCGGACGCTATGAAAGGCGGCCGGTGGACGTGAAAAAAGCGATTCGCGGCTTTCTGGAGTCGCGTGAGATGGTTGCCCTGCGCCGGCAGTATCCGGATATCCACGTGGAATCTATACTGGAGGAAGGCGACCTGATGGTGCTCGGAACCGAAGTCCATTTGATCCGGGTGATGGGGAACTTGGTGCGCAACGCGTTTGAGGCGATTGGAGAACAGTCCGGCCAGGTGCAGATTTGTGCCGAAAAACGCCATCTTGATGCGGGTCTTGTCCGGGGGGAAACACGGCCGAGCGGTGACTATGTTATTCTCCGTATTTCTGACACAGGTTGCGGCCTTGCTCCGGAGGCCCTGTCTCGCCTCTTTGAGCCTTTTTTCACCACGAAACGTGGATGCCTACACAGCGGAAGCGGTCTCGGCCTTACCGTGGTCCATACCCTTGTCCAGGACCTTGGCGGCTTCGTGGACGTCAGGAGCGACGTCGGTCGCGGAACCACATTCGAACTGTTCCTCCCCGTCGCTTCGGCGTCGGTTCAAGCGCCTGCACCGGCTGACGATATCCGAGCGGTGGTGGCCCGGAGGGAACACATCCTTGTTGTGGATGATGCGGAGGAGCAGCGCCTCGTTATGAGGAGACTCCTTCAACGCCTGGGCTACACCTGTACGACTGTCGCGAAGGGACGGGAGGCGGTCGAGTTATTCCGTCAAGCACATCGCCAGGGACTGACGAATGTCTTTGACGTGGTCTTGTTGGATGTGGCGCTGGAACGGAATTGTGACGGAATAGCCACGGCGCAGGCCATCTGGGATCTTTATCCGGAACAGCGCCTCCTTTTGGTGAGCGGGCATTCACCGACCCATCGGGTGCAGGATACCATCCGACGAGGAGCCGGATGGTTGGCCAAACCCTTCACAATCGACACGCTCGGGAAGGCTGTACGCGAGGTTATCGCGGCGCCTCGCCCCCGTGATCTTTCCACTGGCGCACGGTCTGGAGGACCGCGTCGACAGCCTGAGATTCCGGAACCGCGCGAAGCGGACGGCCGTTCACATAAAGCGTATACGCGCGCCGTCCGCCGACCAACGCGACATCCGCCTCCCGTGCCTCCCCCGGGCCATTGACGCGACAGCCCATGACGGCTACAACGGGCCGCGGAGCATCCGGACGAGACCGATAATAGAGAGCCAGGCCTTCTTCCACTTGGGTGGCCACAGCGCGCACATCCACCTCTGTCCGGCCACACATGGGGCAAGAAATAACGGAGGCACCCCTGGGGCGAAGCCCCAGCGCCTCCAGGATCGCCACGCCGACTTGGACTTCTCGCGTTGGGGTGTCCGTCAGGGACACGCGAATCGTATCGCCGACACCTTCGGACAGCAGGATCGCCAGCGCCACGGAGGACCGCACGGTGCCCGTGAAAAAGGGGCCCGCCTCCGTAACGCCAAGGTGCAGGGGCCATTGTGTGCGCTCGGCCAGCATGCGGTAGGCCTCTACCGTACGCCAAACGTCCGAGGCCTTAACGGAGATTTTGATCTGTGTGCAACCCAAATCCTCCAACTGCCTGACATACCGAAGGGCGCTTTCCACCAAGGCGTGGGGCGTCGCCCCGCCGTAACGGGCTGCTATATCTTTCTCCATGGATCCCGCGTTGACACCGACGCGAATAGGTGCCTTTCGGTCTTCGGCCAGCCGCGCGATGTCGGGTAGCCGCGCGGGCGACCGTAGTGTCCCTGGGTTGATACGGAGTCCGTCCGCACCGGCGTCTAAAGCGGCGAGTGCGAGTTCCGAACGGAAATGAATATCGGCGATCAACGGAATGTTCACCTGGGTCCGGATGCGGCGCAGGGCTCGGGCGGCCTCTCTGTCCGGTATGGCCATGCGGATCAGATCGCATCCCCATGTTTGGGCTTCACGAATCTGAGCCACGGTGGCGTCCACGTCATGCGGGTCGGTTTTGGTCATGGTTTGGACGGCGATGGGAGCACCGCCGCCGAGGACGACGGAGCCGACGCGGATCGGCCGGGTGCGATAGACGGTGGCGTTCATGGCAACGCTCCTGCGCTGGGCATGGGGGGCCGGTGGCCGGTGGGCTCAGGAACAGCGTTTGTGTCACCGCGTGGTTGTCGGATGGCCGCTGCCCGGCGGATTCGTGCGCCAATCGGGGTGAGACGATCCACATCACGGGCCACAAGGAAAACGAAAAGCCCGATGAGCAGAACGAGGAACGCGTTGACCACCGCGCGGGCCACCGGCTCGGGAACGGGGCGCCGGGTTCCGGCTTCCCACAGCGCGAAAAGAATATGTCCGCCGTCCAAAACCGGTATAGGAAGCAAATTGATAATCGCCAAGTTGATGTTCAAAAATCCCATAAACCAAACGGCCATAATGAGCGAGACACGTGTGAAGTACCAGATGCCGCTGATAACGGCCACCGGCCCGCCCACGGCCGCTTGGGCGGCGCCGGCGGTTCGTGGATCGATCAGGGCCGTCAGCACGCGAAAGATGGCTGTTGCGTGATCGCGCAGTTGCTCGCTTGGGGCAGGGTGGGTTACGGTTTGCATATCCAGAATATCCGGACCGAACCGAACACCGAGGCGATATTCTCCCGCCTCGGCATCCCAGCGAGGGTGTACGACGCAGTCGAAAAGGTTTGGCTTTTGTCGTTCGCGCGGACGGCGCACGCGCAAGGCGACCGCGGTTTCCCGCGCTTCCTGGATCAACAGACGCACGTGTCCCGGACTGTAGATCGTTTGACCATTGACAGCGAGTATGACATCGTTAGTCCGGAGCCCTGCCTGTCGGGCGGGACTTTCCGGCAAGAAAGCCTCAATTTTGCAGAGACTGGGGCCGGACACGCCGGGGATAGCACGTTCCCCTGCGAGCCCCTTCTCGGTTCGTAGGCGAAGCGTCTTGAGCGTGCCGTCGGGTGCTGCTGCTTCCAGAATGGCCTCCTTGACGAGGGCCACCTCCATACGAACCTCACGCCAGGTTCGCACGGTACGTCCGTTGACAGCGCGTACGCGATCAGCGATTCGTAGTCCCTGTGCATACGCCTCACTGGATGGCTCGACGTACCCCACGGTGGCGGCGAAATCCTGGGGCATACCCACCGCGTACACAATCCACGCCAAGGCCATGGCGAGCAGCACGTTGCCGCACGCTCCGGAGAGGGAAACGACAATTTTTTTCCAGGCGGGAGCAGGGGGAAGCGCAGTCGCCGGAAGCCCGGGTCGCTCGGGGGTTTGAATCCGGTTCATCCCTGAAGGATCAATTTGGGGGATGGCGACGTACCCGCCAAAAGGGATCCACCCGATTTTGTAAACGATGCCGCGGTGGGTTCGTTTCCAGAGAGCCGGTCCGAAACCTATGGAAAAGGTTTCCACGACCAGCCCCAGAAGACGCGCGCTAAGGAAATGGCCGAGTTCATGCACCAAAATCGTCATGCCAAGAAAAACGATCAGCAGCAGGAGAACAAGGCTCGTGGGAAGGGGCATAGGGGGGGTCCTCAGGGTGTCGGGCGCATCGGCGAAGCAGCCCCTCGGGCGGACGGTGTCAGCCCACAGAGTGTGGCGGCGAGGTTGCGGGCAAACCGATCGGCTTCTAGAACGGCGTCGAGGTCGGGATTGCCCAGCCGCTTATGTTTTTCCATAACCGTATCCACCACTTTCCAGATATCCGTAAACCGGATGCGTCCATGCGTAAAGGCTTCCACCGCCACGTCGTTGGCACCATTGAGCACTGCCGGGAGGGTACCTCCTGCCAACCCCGCCTTTCGCGCCAGACGCAAACAGGGGAATCGGCGTTCATTCGGAGGGAAAAAGTGCAGACGTCCCACGCGCGTCAAGTCCAGCGGAGGAAGCCCACTGTCTCGACGGGCCGGATAGGTCAAGGCATACTGGATGGCAAAGCGCATATCGGGAAGACTGAGTTGGGCGAGGCAACTTCCGTCAAGAAACTCGACGAGAGAGTGGACAATGCTTTCGGGATGGATGAGAATCTCAATATCCCGAATGGATACGCCAAAAAGCCAGTGCACTTCCATCATTTCGAGGCCTTTGTTCATCAACGTCGCGGAGTCCACCGTTACTTTCCGTCCCATTTTCCAGCGGGGATGAGCCAGGGACTGAGCCACCGTCACATTCTGGAGCGAGATTTTTTTCGCTAAACCGAAAGGCCCTCCCGACGATGTTAGAATGAGCCGCCGGATTCCTAACGAGCGGGGATCCTCGACGAGCGCCCACGGTCGTTCCCCACGAAGCCGTGGGGCACCGGCCAGGCACTGAAAGATGGCGCTGGGTTCGCTATCAATCGGCACTATCCGGCCACCATAGCGACGGCAGGCCTGTTGCACCAGGTGGCCGCCGGCCACCAGAACCTCCTTGGTGGCGAGAGCCACCTCGCAGCCGAGTCGCAGGGCGGTCAACACCGGTCGCAAACCCGCCAGTCCGACCACGGCGCATACAATCAGGTCCGGTTCTGCTGCAACCACTAGGCGGTCCAAGGAGTCCGGACCGGAAAAAATATGAATCCCATGCGGTGCGCGACGCGCCCATTTTTCTCCCTCCTCGGGATCGGACAAGGCCACGTGCGTGACCCCCCACCGGCCGGCCTGTGTGAGCAATCGCCGGCCATCTCGGTGCGCCGACAGGCCGGTAAGGACAAATTCCGGCGCGAGTTTTCGGATCACGCGCAGTGTGTTCTCTCCGATGGACCCCGTGCTGCCGAGCAGAGCAATTCTTTTCATGGCCGTGTTTTCTTCCTCGGCACTTGGCGTGGGGGCTTTTCCCCCTGCGCGGGAGCACAACGCCTTTCCGGCAACGGTTTTCAGGGCGTTTTTGACCCCAGCCCGCCAAAACGGCGTTCCCGTTGTCGGTAGGCGACAAGTGCCTCCTGGAAATCTTTTTCTCGGAAATCGGGCCACAGGACAGGCGTCACATACAGCTCCGTATAGGCGATCTGCCAGAGAAGAAAGTTACTCACACGCATTTCGCCTCCTGTGCGGATCAAAAGGTCCGGATCGGGTACGTCCGGAAGGTACAGGTGATTGGCCACGGCGCGTTCGTCAATCTCCTCGGGGAGCAATTCTCCGGTCCGGACTCGTTCCGCCAGCATACGGGCTGCCCGCGTCATTTCCGTACGGCCGCCGTAACTGAGGGCAAGGATCAACTGGCCCTGTGTATAGCCATGTGTCGTTTCCTCGACGCGTGTGAGCTGGGCCCGGACGCCGGCCGGCAAGTCTTCGATCCGCCCCATGTGGCGGAGCCGCACCTGGTGTTCGTGGAGTTCCTTTTCCCGTTCTCTAAGGAACCGTTCCAACAGATTCATCAACCCGTCGATTTCCTCCCGCGGGCGACGCCAGTTTTCTACGCTAAGGGTGTAGAGCGTCAGATACTGGATACTCGCTTCGCGACAGGCCCGAAGAGCAGCACGCACGGATTCGACACCGGCCTCATGACCGGCCAGGCGTGGTAGATGGCGAAGGCGCGCCCAGCGGCCATTTCCATCCATGATAATCGCCACATGTCGAATCGGGATAGTATCTGGTACCCCACGGCTTTCCTTCATGGTTCGCTCGTGTACGACGGGTAGGCAGGCCACGTAGACGTTTGCGTCTGTTCCTCATCCTCCAGCGCGAGGGGCGCCTGCGCCCTAGGCACCTTGACGATGACATCAGCAAAGAAGGCGGAGCGTGTTTTCCCGTTTGGAGCCCACGGAAAGAATGCCGATCTTCACCCCCGTGACCGCCGCCAAGCGGTTCACGTAGTCCTGCGCCTCCTGGGGGAGGTCCTCGAAGCGGGTGATGTTTCGTGTGGATTGGCGCCATCCCCTGAGTTCTTCATACACCGGGCGGCATCGTTCCAGCATCCGGATGCTGGCCGGGGGGGTATGGCGAATCTGTCCGTCGCATTCATAGGCGACGGCAATCCGGATCGTTTCCAGGCCATCCAACACGTCCAGTTTTGTCAAGGCCCAATAATCCACGCCATTGATCATCGCGGCGTAGCGCGCCACGACGGCGTCAAACCAGCCGCAGCGTCGAGGACGCCCCGTCGTGGCACCGAATTCGTGGCCTTCTTCGCGCAATTGTGCACCAAGGGAATCGGTTAGCTCGGTAGGGAAAGGCCCTTCGCCGACCCGTGTGGTGTAGGCTTTGACGACGCCGATGACGCGATCAATGCGATGGGGAGCAAGCCCCGCTCCGGTGCACACGCCGCCGGCGGTTGCATTGGAGGAGGTCACGTAGGGGTACGTGCCGACATCAAGGTCCAGCATCGTGCCCTGAGCGCCTTCGAACAAAAGGGAACGGCCTGCGGCAACCGTTTCATTGATGAGCACAACGGTGTCTGTGACGTAAGGAGCGATTTGGTTGGCCGCTCGTTCGTAGTCCTCCACAATGCGGTCGGGATCAAAAGGCTCTGTCCCCAAAGCCTCCAGAACGCGATTGGCTTCCTCAATCCGACGTCGGGCTAGCACACGGAATCCGGGGTCAACGAGATCCGCGATGCGCATGCCCACGCGGGACGCCTTGTCGGCATAGCAGGGACCGATTCCCCGTTTGGTGGTGCCGATGCGTTGGACGGTTGTGGCCTCGGCCTCGCGAATCTCATCCAGCACCCGGTGGAAAGGGAAGACGACATGCGCGCGGTCGCTGACGTAAAAGCGATTTTTCAGGCTGACGCCGCGCGATTCCATATCGGCCATCTCCTTCACAAGAGCCACAGGATCCACGACGACGCCATGGCCGATGACACAGATCGTTGAGGGGCGGAAAATACCGGAAGGAACCAGGTGGAGAATATGTGTTTCATGGCCAAACTGGACTGTATGCCCGGCGTTGTTCCCGCCCTGGTAACGGACAACCATGTCGGCCTCTTCCGTGAGGACGTCAATAATCTTTCCCTTTCCTTCGTCACCCCATTGGGCTCCTATGAGTGCGGTAATTGGCATGCTGACTCCTTCAAAATGGTTTCGGTGACCTCGGCTTGCATCGTCGGCGTCAATTCCGGATAGATCGGCAGGGCGAGCGTTTCGCGAGCGGCTCTTTCGCTTTCCGGAAAATCCCCCGCCTGGTACCCCAGCGAGGCGAAGCACGGCTGTAGATGGAGCGGAATCGGGTAGTAGACTTCGCATCCAATACCGGCCGCGGTAAGCCGGGTGCGGACCGCATCGCGCTCCGGGACGCGGATGACGTATTGGTTGTAGATATGATAGTTGCGTAGTCCGGATGACCGGTATACGGCGGGGGGCGGTTGAAGGGATGTGCCGGCGAAAGCGGCATCGTACCGGGCGGCGTTCTGCCGGCGCTTCTCATGCCAGGTGTCCAGATAGCGCAATTTGACGTCGAGAACAGCGGCCTGAAGCGCGTCGAGACGGAAGTTTCCTCCCACCATCGCATGATGATATTTAGGCTTAGCCCCATGGTTGCGCAGCACCCGCATGCGTTCCGCGAGGGTGTCGTCGTTGGTCACCACCATTCCTCCGTCGCCGAATCCCCCCAAGTTTTTGGATGGGAAGAAGCTGAAACATCCTACGGTGCCAAGGGTTCCGGCCTTGCGGGGGGTTCCCGACCAGGGATACTCTGCTCCAATGGCCTGCGCCGCATCTTCGACGACTTTCATGTTGTATTCTGCCGCTAGATCCAAAAGGGGCCGCATGTCAGCCATTTGGCCGAAGAGATGCACAGGAATCATGGCCTTGATCGTAAGGCCCTTGAAACGTTCGGGGGGACGACGGAGCACCTCCCGGCAGCAGGCGGGGTCCAGATTGAACGTGGCCGGATCAATATCCGCGAAAATCGGTGTGGCCCCCAGCCGAACAATGGCGCCCGCCGTGGCGAAGAACGTGTAGGGCGTGGTCAAAACTCCATCACCCGGTCCAAGGCCCAGCGCCATGAGTGCGACAAGCAGCGCGTCGCTGCCCGAGGAGACGCCGATGGCCTGTGCGGCGCCGCAATAGGTGGCCATATGGTTTTCAAAAGCTTCCACGCGTGAACCCAGGATGAAGGTTTGCTCTTCACATACCGTCTCCACAGCGCGGTGAATTTCATCTCGGATGGCGTGATACTGCGCCTTTAGGTCAAGCAGAGGGACTCTCATGGGGATGGTATCCGTGGGGCGTCCACTTCGAGTTCTTGAAACGCCTGGTCTCGTTCCACACAACTTGGACATACGCCGCAGGGGTGTTCCTCTCCCCGATAACAGGTCCACGTGTGGTCATAATCCACGCCCAGTTGGCGTCCGATCCGCAGAATGTCCACCTTGCGCAGACGGGCGAACGGGGCGTGCACGCGCACGGGTTGTTCGCGGTTCAGGGCAAGCAAGGCGTTTAGCCGTTGCACAAACTCCGCCGAGCAATCCCAGTAGCTGTACGTGTCCTGCGCCTGGGCGCCATAGAATAGATCGCGGGCTCCGCGGGTCTCGGCATATGCGGCGCCGAGGGCGAGCAACACGAGATTTCGATTCGGCACATAAGTCGGAGGGTGGTGGCGACGGGACAGGGGAATATCGTCAAGGCTGGGAACGGGCATGTGGGGCTCGGTCAGGGGGCATCCGGCACCGATTAAATGGGCGTAGGCGGAGAGATCGACGATTCGGTGTTCCACCGCATCGAGCTTTTGTGCCTGCCAGCGGGCCATTTCAATTTCGCGGCGATGCCGTTGCCCGTAGGCAAATGTCAGCACAAAGACCTCGGGAATGCCCCAGCCGCACCGCACCTGATGGAGAAGCGTCACGGAATCCATGCCCCCCGAGACCAGCACCACCGCTTTATTGATTCGTTCCGATTGCCGTTCGATATCGGCCAATGCTCTCCCGTCGCTCATGGTAATCCCACGATCGTATGCAGGGGGATGTGCAGCCGAGCCTCGACTCCGTCGCGCACGATCCACGCGGCAAGCAGACGTTCGTCCAGGTAGCCGCAAGCGGGGCTAAACAATACGGCATGGCAACGAGATGTCAAGCGATAGTGTTCCATAAACGCACATGCCCACGCGTAGTCCCGCGCGTCGGTCAGGACGAATTTCACCTCGTCATACGGACGCAGCCGATCCAAGTTGTCCCTATCGAAGGAGCCTTCCATGGCGCTACCCGGACACTTGACATCCACGATAGCGATTACGCCTTCCGGCACGCGGCGTATATCCAAACTGCCGTTCGTCTCCACCAGAACCCGTTTTCGGGGTAATGTCGAAAGGCGAGCCGCGAGGTCCGTGAACCCTTCCTGCAAAAGCGGTTCCCCGCCGGTCAGTGTGACCAGAGAGGCCGACGAGGCGCTTGCTTGCGCCACCACATCGGCCACGGACATCCAGTGCCCGGGACCGCATGCGTAAGACGCGTCACAGTACCGACAGCGCAGGTTGCAGCCGGCCATCCGCACAAAAAAGCAGGGATATCCCGCCCAGGACGATTCTCCTTGAAGGGACGTAAACAGTTCGCAGACCTCAACGCAGCTCATGACGCGCCACTCTACACCGACATCGCTTCGTAAGCAAGACGCCGATTACCCGCCGCAACGCGCGGAAGTAAGACGCTATCCTCCTGTGGCAAAAGGGGCCCCTCCTAGCGCGCGGGAAGGACGTTTCCCTTTGAGGGTTGAAAAATGCCCCGAAAGGTACGGATGGGGAGGGGCGGCTTACGGCGTCTCGGCCAGCGCGGGCTTAGCCGAGTCGGAAGGGTCGCGGCCCAGGGTGGCGGGGAATCGCCGACTCACGCCCTCGTTGTTGGTGTTTGTCACGCGAGATCGGTTCGTTCTTTCACACCCTGCCGTGATCGAGTGCGGAAACCCTCATGGTTGTGCGGCCTGTACCGGCTTCCAGCCTTTACTGGCGTCGGATAAGAAAAAAAGAGCGAAATGGGTGTTCCGGAAAAGCTGCCCCCCTTCGTGGATACCGAAGGTGGGGCTTTCCCGTTGAATACAACGCCAGGCCAGTTCACGATACGACTCCTCCCCGGTGACACGATACATCAGCGCATAGCTGAGCGCCATGTGGCTTTGGACTCTTTTTTTCTTTTCGAAGCCGCTGCGGAAGGCCTCAATCACTTTGTTGTCGCCGCTCACCCAGTAGTAATAGCAGAGCCCTTCGTTTGCGATTCCTGTGAAACCTCCTTTTGCGTAGGCACCCTTCCGAGAAAACTGCGCCATGGCCCGGTAGGCCATGTCACGCATGCGGGCCAGATATTTCGGATCGCGCCACAATTCATAGGCGTTCCACAACCCGGCCAATTGAGCGCCGACGCCACGGTCCGCCCATCCCGTATCCGCCGCTCGATTGGCATACACGTAATGGGCAAGCAGTTGGCAATGGTCGTAGCTGCGCCAGTCGCCGGTCAGATACCAATGCGCGAAGACGGACTGGCTTTTAAAGTGGTTGTATTCGTTGCTGATGTAAACGTTGCCGGCATCTTGCGCCACGAAGTTGCGGGGAGGGCAATAGCGGCAGGCGCCGATGCGTTCCGGACGCGGGTGATAATTGCACGTGTGAACGTCGCCGATCTGAATGGCGTTCGGCCAATAGCGCTCCAGGAAGATTTTTTCGCCCGTCCGGATGAACTGCATAAGCATGGCATGGGGATGATCATAATAGTTCCCTTCCCAGGCATAGTGCCACGTGTGCGTGTGGAACGGCGATTGGCCCCATTTGGCCCAATAAACATGAAAGAGATCGCCCCAGGCATAGATTCCGTAACTGTCGGTGCCGCCCCCGTAGCGGCTGCGGAAATCCACTTTTCTCAACGTGGCCTTCACGGATTCCCGCAGAATGTCATCGTGTCGTTTGACGCGCTCCCAGTCTGCACCAAAAAGCGCCGGATCGGACTCGACCGTGTAGCCGAAACAGTGTGTGTCGCGGCAGTAGTATTTGGGCGCAGCCCAGGCGCGCAAGGGACGGTGTTGGCCTGAGAAAAAGGCGTTGAGATCCCGCGTTGACCTGCGGCCGTCGTGAAAAATGAACGTCAGGTAGTGTGTGCGCGACTGCCCCATGTACACTTCAAGAGGTTGAGTCGCTTCGCGCGGATAGAGACCGACACGGACCCAACCCTGTGCGTCGGCGTGGAGAGACTTCGGATGCATTTGCCAGAACCATTTAATGCCGACGGCCATTGCGCGGTTTCCGGAGCGTAGATCCAGCCATCCGGTCGACTGCGGCTTGGTGCTTTTGCCTTTCCCTTCCGCCACGCGTTCGTTTCCGGACGTGATACGAAAGTGATCACTGGTGTCTTGCACGATTCCTGCCGGGGGTGGCACGGTTACCGGGTCGCCCTCGGTGCCCACGGTCACGACGCCTCCGGTCAAAACCGTCGGAATTTCCAAATAAAGGCCTGAAAGAAACTCCAGATCGACAGGCTGGGTGCCATGGATACCCACAAATGTATGGCTGACGCGCACCACCGGGACGTCCGCATAGGCATAGAACCGCACGATGTAGTTTAATAGTGTGCGATCGCCGTTCCGATGTCGGCCGGTGGTTTTGATGACGACCCGGCAAGGCCCCTGTTCCTCAACGACCACTTGCCCGCCATCGTCTTCGGCTGAGGAATGCCGTTTCACGGCCTCGCCCGGCACGACAAACTGCTCCTCCGCCACCGTCACGGCTGAGCGTTCAGGACCCCACGTCACGCTGGCTCCCCCCGGCACGACCATCCGTTCCGCCTCACCAAAAATACCCTGCCCCGTGGGATCGAACCAGACTGACTCAAAGCCGCTGAAGCGCTTTCCACGGACAAGAAACTTCACGTACCGGTTGGCCACCGTGACCATGTTGTTGGTGACCTCAACGGTCAGTCGGGTGGTCGGGCGAGGACGGGGAGTGTCGGAGAGGGCAACCGTTACGGTTTCCTGTGCCGTGGCCTTGATCGATTGATTCCAGGTCAGGTGGACCCACTTCAGGCTGTTCCCGTCAAGCCAGCGGGCCACTTCGGTGACCTGGCAAGGAATCTCCTCTCCGGTCGCGTTCAGTAATCCGATCCGGTTCACGTCCGCGCATGTCCCTTCGGGGAGAGGCACCCCCATAGTGATCGGCTCGCTAAAGCGATCCACACCGCTTTCCTCCTCGATGGTCAACCGCACTAGTTCTGTCCAGGCTCCCAGACTGCACAGCGCATACCCGAGGATTAGAGTGCTTGCCGGTAGCCAACGTATCGCGGGAAGGCGTTTCATGTGCTTGTCCGGTTCGAAAGATGCCCACCGTGCGCCACAAAGCGGAACGGCGTTTTGTATACACCCCACAGCCGTTTGCGGATATTCCCTGAGTACCGCCTTGACTCTTATCAAAGGTCGATATGTATCGTCCAGCACGTCCGCGCGTTGTTGAAAAGGTGTGCGACATGGAGAAGCGGAGGGATTTTAGGGCAGCGGAACGGTGAGCCATCCTGGCGGTACGTAAGCCCGGGCCGATTGCCTCTGCGCTATCTTCCGTTTCCCTCTTGCCTCTCTTTTCCCCTTCAGGCATTTTTGGCGCCCGGCATGCGAAACACCGCATTCCGGAGTGGTTGATAGCGGTTACGGCACACGCGCACCCGTTCATCGGTGGTCCTAGAAGGACGCCACGCGGGCCCAGGAAGGATGCCATCATGAAGCAACGCGCGGAATTTCCAAAGGGGTTTGTTTGGGGAGTGGCGGCTGCGTCGTACCAAGTGGAGGGGGCGGCCGATGAAGGGGGACGGGGTCCCTCCGTGTGGGATATGATGTGCCGGAGACCGGGTGCGGTGTGGAAAGGACACACCGGGGCGATCGCCTGCGATCACTACCACCGATTTCGGGAGGATGTGGCTCTCATGCGGCAGATCGGCGTGCATGCGTATCGGTTTTCGGTTTCCTGGCCGAGGGTGTTGCCCGAGGGAAGAGGAAAACCTAATCCCAAAGGATTGTCGTTTTACGACCGACTGGTGGACGCATTGTTGTCAGCGAAAATCGAGCCCTGGATCACACTTTTCCATTGGGATTTTCCCCTTGCCCTCTACTACCGGGGTGGGTGGCTTAATCGTGACAGCGCAGACTGGTTTGCCGATTATGCGGCTCTTGTGGTAGGGCGTCTGGGCGATCGGGTTCGGTATTGGATGACGCATAACGAGCCGCAGTGCACGATTGGACTCGGGCATCACCAAGGGTCTCACGCGCCTGGCGATAGATTGGCCACGGCGGAGTGGCTTCGAGCCGCGCACCATTTATTGCTTTCGCACGGGAAAGCTGTCCAGGCGATTCGTGCCTCCAGCCGTCTTCCCTGTCGTGTGGGATGGGCGGTGGTTGGGCACGGGTATGTTCCCGCCTCGGACTCTGCAAGAGATAGACGCGCGGCGCGACGACGCACCTTCGCAGTCCGCGAGGCGAACGCCAGGAATGCTTCCTGGTGGATGGATCCGGTGGTGTTCGCTCGGTATCCGGAGGACGGGTGTCGGGTGTTTGGGGAAGCCGTTCCGGAATCGGCAGCGAGCGATCTGCAGACCATCGCGCAGCCGCTTGATTTTTTGGGGCTGAATATTTACCACGCCCCTGTCGTAAGGGCAGACAGCGAGGGCCATGCGGAAACGGTCGATCCCGCCGTAGGACATGCTCTCACGACGTATCTGTGGCCGGTGGTGCCGTCTTCTCTCTACTGGATTCCACGTTTTTGGCAGGAGCGCTACGGTTTGCCGTTATTTATCACGGAAAACGGAATGGCCAATACCGATTGGATCTCGTTGGATGGCCGTGTCCATGACCCGCAGCGCATTGATTTTCTGCGGCGATACCTTCATGCGTTGCGCCGTGCGGTCGTGGATGGTGTGGACGTGCGGGGGTATTTCCATTGGTCCATCTTGGACAACTTCGAGTGGCACGAAGGCTACAAGCAGCGTTTTGGCCTTGTGTTTGTGGATTATCCGACTCAGCGCCGGGTGGTGAAAGACTCCGCATACTGGTACGCAAGGCTCATCCGGACAAACGGAGCCTCTCTCGAGGAGGATCCGGCACGAGGGATAACCAGGGAAATGCGGGCGTGGACGAAGCGGAAAACGAAGCGCACGCCTACACATCCCATGTCATGTCATCCTTGCGCGCGCCGTTTTGAGAGAGGAGGCCACAACTTCTTCGTAGGCCTGCGGCACAGGCTACCGCAGGCCGGCACGAATTATTCATGAACCGCTCGGGGAGCATGGTGCGGACGAGAGGGGGATGTCACGCCTGGGGATCAGCGCATCGGCCACCCGAGTCAGCCGGAACCGGAACGGATTGGCCGCGCCGCGCGAGCAACCGGTGCGGTCAAAAGTCCCGTCGTTCTTCCGCTCCGTGATTGCGTTTTCCATGTCGTGGCGATACCGGCCCTCGGCCTCCAGACGGGCGATGAGGCGCGTTGCCGTTTGGCCCTGCCGCCGTCGGGCCTGCCTGCCGACAGACCGGGCGGGACCGCGCAGGATCATGTTCCTCACCCGCTGGTGCCGTTGTTTCCGCAGCGGGTGGTCCACGTGGCCAGACCGTCCTCGGATCGATCGGATACGCGGCTATGGCTTCGATCAACGCGCTGCGCCGGTCAGCGGCGGCCAGCCGCACAGCCCCTCGTCCAAGGACCCGACGGGGAAAAAACAGCACTTATCGTGTCCCCCCCGGATGCTGCCCGTCGTATAATACAATGTAATCTTTGATGCGGGGTTCTTTTATACCGCCATGCGGCGTTGTGGTCAGCCGCTGTAGTCCACGTCGGGAGGAACCAGGCATGAATAAAGGCGTAGAGATACGAAAGGTGGCAGGCGTTGCAGCCGGCGTGTTACTCGCCGTGGAAATTGACGGATGGACTCAGGAAACGAACGCTTCCCAGCCAGCCGCGCGATCGTTGGAGGAAATCGTGGTCACAGCATCCCGGCGCGAGACGCCCCTTCGGGACACGCCGGAAGTGATTCAGGTTATTGACCGAAGGGCCATTGAGGCCATGAAGCCGATGAAGACCGGCGCTCTCTTGGAGTACATTGCCGGCACGTCGGTGGAGACGGGCACCGGCGTTGGCATGCCCGATCGAACGGTAGTCGGCGCGAATGGGCTGCCTGCGGGCTATACCTTAGTTTTGGTGGATGGCGTGCGGCTTCTTTCGGAGCACATCCACACCGGACAGAACCTGGAAAACATCCCGCCGCAAGCGATCGAACGCATTGAGGTCATGCGGGGCGCTGCGTCGGCTCACTATGGCACAGGGCCCATCGGAGGGCTGGTGAATATCGTCACCCGTCGATACAAGGATGCTCCGGAGGTCACGCTCGAAGCGGCGGCCGGAAGCTACGAGACGTACGAGGGCGGGTTGACGATCCTGGCTCCGGTCGGTGCCGTGCGTCTTGCCAGCTTTTCGCGGTGGGAGCAAAGTGAGGGGATTCCGCTGACGCTGCCGACTCATCGTGCGGGGCACAGCGGTTACTCGCGGTTGAGTTTGTTGAATCGCGCGGATGTGCGCCTTGGACAAGGCACTGATCTTGTTGCCTCGCTTCACTATTTACGCAACACGATGGATTTCAACCGGGGAAGCTCCGCAGAGCCAAAGTGGGGTACGGCGGAAATGTCTCTGCTCTCCCCGGTCCTTGCTTTTGCCCAGGCGTTGTCGCCCACCGCCGACGCCCACGTGCAGGTGGCCCACGCGCATTGGGATAACGAGGCGAGCGTGGAAAAGAACCTTTTCTGGGAACCCCAAGCCTACATGGCGTGGCGGCCGTTCGACGAGCAGAGAATCCTGGTGGGAGGGGACTATCGGTGGAACGAGTTTGAGCGCGCCAAGGTCGCCTTGCGAGACCAGACCGGCTACGGCATCTTTGCTCAACACGAATGGCGGCCCTCCTCCGTTGTGGGGACTCTGGCCGCCCTTCGGTATGACGAGGTTTTGGATGTGGCGTCGGCCTGGAGCCCGAAGGTGGCTCTTCTGTATGTGCCCGTTGACACGGTGCGGATTCGGGCTTCTATCGGCCGCAATTTCCACGCGCCGACGGTTCAGGAACTTTACGAGGAGGGCTTCGGCCATGGCGGGCGAGCACGCCGGTTTGGAAATCCGAATCTGGAGCCGGAATACAGCACGACCTACACGTTAGGCCTCGAATGGAGCCCCGCGCCGTCGGCGGACATCCGCGCGCACGGCTTCTATTCGAAGGTGGACGACATGATTGTTCCCGTCTACGAGGGGCCTTGGGAAAAGGATCCTGGCGTGGACGTGTGGCGTCGGCAGAACATCGAGGAGGCGGAAGTCTATGGCGGAGAGGCGGAACTCCGCGTATGGTTGGGGCAACGGGCGTGGCTGGATGCCGGGTACACCCACAGCCTCAGTGAGAAGAAAACCGGCCGTCCGTTGCCCTATAGGCCCGGCTATTCGTTTTTTGGCCGGCTGACGACCTCCCAGCCCATCGGCAACAGCCTTACGCTTGGCGGGTTTATCGCGGTGCGCGCTTGCTGTGACCGTGAAGCCTGGAATTGGAGACCTGCTGCCGGAACGCCGCCGGACAATCCGGACGGGTTAACAATTCCCCTCACGGATTACACCAAGCTCGATGCGGGTGTGACGCTCGGAATAGGTAAGTCGTACGAACTGTTTGCGCGGGTGGAGAATATTCTGGGCGAGGACATCCAGAACTTGGACGACGCGTTGACCGTCATTGACGGGGAACCGGTTGTTCAGGTTGGCCTCCGGTACAGTCCGTTGGTGGAATAGGGGCACGCATCGCGACGAGCCGGAGATCGAAGCGGATCTGCCTCCGGGGGGGATGGTGATTCATGCTGTAGCGCACCATAGGGCACGAGAATGGTGGCGGGGCTTCGTTTGCGGTTTCGTGCTGGGGCGCGACTGGGGCATGCAGGGAGGGCCGAGTCAACGAACCTTTTCCTCTGGCCTCTATGCGACGACCTCTGCCGAGGCTTTTGCTGTCTGGATTCCGGGCAGTCGGCGCTCAGCGTTGTATCGTCTGCGCGATCAGGCGAGCCGTTTCTGCCATCGAACCCTGGCGGCGTTCCACTAAGGCTCGGGCGCGCTGGCCGTATTCTTCCGCCATCCTGTGGTCTTCGAGAAGGCGCGCGATGGCATCCTGTAATTCCGTCTCGTTTCGCACCTGCACGAGAGCATCCCCGGAAAGAAAATCGGACAGAACGGAAGCGAAATTTTCCAGATGGGGGCCGACAACAATGGCCTTGCCGAGCATAGCAGGCTCGATGATGTTTTGTCCTCCGTGGGCATAGAGGCTTTTACCCACAAAGACAACAGAGGCACAGGCGTAAAACGCGGTCAACTCTCCGGTTGTATCCACCAGGAGGACGTCCGGTGACGGCGCGACTGCCGGCCGAGACGCCGGGGGTGCCGCGTCCGGCTCGGTCAGGGTGCTCCGTCGGACCCAGGAAAGTCCGTGGCGCTGAATATCGGCTTCCACTTCCGGCCGTCGTTCCGCGTGTCGCGGAACAAGGATCAAACGTAAATCGGGATGCTGTTTGCGTAGGGTTCGACACACGCGACAGAGGGCGGCTTCTTCTCCGGGCCAGGTGGACCCTCCCACGAGGAAACGGTAGGGTCCTCCCATCCCGGCTATTTCCAAAATCCGTCGCGCGCGCTCGGTTTTTTTTGGGTCGGCGTGTGTCAGGTCATATTTCGCGCTCGGCAGAACCCGGAGGCGTTCTGGCCGGGCGCCCAGTTCCTGGTAACGGGCGCGGTCCTTCTCGCTTTGGGCGATAATAAGGTGGAGGGACTCCAGCACCGGGCGGAAAAAGCTTTTCCCCCACCGGTATCGGCGGAACGACCGATCGGACAGGCGGCCGTTGATGATGGCCACCGGAATGCCGCGCGCGACTGCCTGGCGAATCAAATTCGGCCAGAGTTCGCCCTCCACCAGCACAAGGCCTGTTGGCCGGATTCGATCCAGAACCCGGCGCACAACAGTCGGGAAATCCGCGGGGAAATAGATCAACACATCCTCGGGCGGGAGCGTTTGCTCAGCCAGTCGGTATCCCGTGGAGGTGGTGGTGCTCAGCACAAAGGCGGCGTGAGGCTCCGCGTGGCGATACACGTCGATGAAACGCCGGGCCATGCCCACCTCGCCCACACTCACAGCATGGACCCACAGGCGTGGTCGTTCGGCCAGCCGTTGGCGCAAAGGCGGCGGGTAGTGCCCCAGCCTTTGGAGAAATCCTCTGCGGTAGCCGCCGCGCTTCCACATACGGAGGAAAAAACGCGGCAGCATCAGCGTGTAGCCGATCGCGAAAAGAACGTTATAGAGCCGCCAACGCATGATGTCCTCGCGGCATTCTCCCACGCTCAAGCACGCGGATGTGTTTCTTCGTAGATTCGTTTGAGCCGTTCCAGAGTAACGTGGGTGTAAATCTGCGTGGTGGATAGGCTGGCATGGCCGAGCAGTTCCTGCACGCTCCGCAGGTCCGCTCCGCGGTCCAAAAGATGCGTGGCGAAGGAATGCCGCAACGCATGGGGCGAAAGGTCTGTCGGAAGGCCGGCGGCGGACAGATACCGTTTGAGAAGCCTTTGAATAGAGCGGGGGGTCAGGCGTCCACCCCTCCGATTTGTAAACAGGGGCGCATCGGCACGTTCCCCATCCGCCTGCTGACTGCGCCGGGCCTCCAGCCAGCGCTGTACCGCGGCACAGGCCGGCCGGCCCAGCGGGCACCAGCGCTCCTTTTTCCCTTTGCCTCGGACCTTGACAACACCGGACAGAAGATCCAAGTCGTCGCGTCGCACGCCGACCAGTTCCGCAATGCGGGCGCCGGTGCTGTACAGTACCTCCAGGATCGCCGTGTCGCGCCAGGCCAGAAGCATTCGGTTCGGGTTGGGTTGTGTGTGGCGTCTTTGGCCTTCGGTCTCGGCCACGCGTACGGGCGCCTCCAGGAGGCGTACCACGTCATTTTCGGAAAGGACGTTCGGAAGGCGCTGTGGACGCTTCAATCCGTGAAGCCCGGCAAACGGATTACGCTCGGCATATCCCTCCCGGATCAAAAACTTATAAAACGTTCGCAGGGCCGCCAGCTTGCGGTTTGTCGTGGTGGGCGCACGACCCACCTTCTGAAACCCAGCAAGAAAACGGCGTGCCGCGTAGCGATCGACCGTATTCCAGGGATGGGGAGGGGGTGCCGTCTCGCCCCATGTAAACCGGGCGAACTGCTGCAGATCAATCCGGTAAGCGCCGAGGGTATGCGCGGAGGCGTTATGTTCGTGCTGCATGTAGGTGAGAAAATGGGCCACGCGCGGGTCGGCTTCAAGGTTACTGGCCGTTTGAGGCTCCATCGGTCTTTCTCCGACCCCGCGGGTTCCAGCGCCCAAGCCCGAACTCGGCCGCCAGCCGTTCGTAGTCGGGCACCTGATCCCGGTACCGAGCGACCAGCTGTTGGAGGGCGGCCCGCTGCCGCTCCGATAGCCGACCGCTGCGGTCAAACTGCGTCCGGAGCGATTCGTAGAACGCGCGGTCATCGTACACGCGCCGGCCCTTCTTGGTGGCAGGCCGCCACGCGTTCACAGCTGCTAAGGCCTTCAACAGGGGACCGCTGACGGCATCCTCCAGAGCGGGGCGTTCTTCCAGCCCGAGTTCTGCACGCAGGGCCTCGAAGTCCGGAATGTGAACGCGGTTCTCCATCACAAGCCGGTCTAGCGCTTCCCGTTGGGCGGGAGATACTGTCTGCCCGCGTTCGATCTGTGCGCGCAGCGAAGCGACAAATTGCTGCGGCCAGCCTTTCAGGGGAACGGTGGAGAGAAGGTGAAGCTTGGTGCGCGCCTTGATCTGCGCCTCGTCCTCTGCACCCGTGGTCAGGAGGTCGCTCCGTCCGATGGAACGGACGAAGGCTTCGAAATCGGGGAGTTGGTCGCGGTGCCGCAAGCCCACGCGCAGAAGCGCCGTCACTTGCCGTTCGGTCACCGGCCGCGTGCCCTGCGCGAACTGCTCGGCGACGGATCGGACAAACCGCTCGTCGCTGTAGGTGCGGCCGTTCTGTTGGACGGCCGGTTGCCAGCGGGAGATGCGGTGCAAACGGTCCAGGATTTCTCGCACCCGGTTCGGATCGGCCGGCGGTTCGCGCGTGTTTTCCATCCAGGCGGCAAACTGACGATAAAATTTTTCCAGCATGGCCACCCATCCCACGGTCCCTTTTTCGATTTCGTCGAGGGCACCTTCCATTCGGGCGGTGAACGCGACGTTGAAAAGTTCTCCCAGGTTGGCGACGAGCAAATCGTTCACCTGTAGGCCCAGTTCCGTGGGCCGTAGGATGCGTCGTTCGTGTTCCACATACCCGCGTTCCAGGAGCGTGGAGATAATCTGGGCATAGGTGCTGGGCCGTCCGATGCCGTGGATTTCAAGGGCGCGGACCAAGGAGGCTTCACTATATCGCTTGGGCGGCTGCGTTTCTTTGCGTTCTTCTGTCCATTCCAGACATTCCAAGGGTTCGCCGACGGTCAGGGGCGGCAAGGGCCCCGACTCCTCCTGACTCTCTTTTTTCGGCGTGTCGTCAACGTTGGTCAGCCGCAGGAAACCGGGAAACTTCACGTCCGAGGAGACGGCCTGGAAAAGATACGTGTGGCTTTGTCCCCTGTCGGGCGGCGCTTCGGCCTTGACGGTTCGACGTTCAAGATCGGCAGGCGCCATCTGGCTAGCCACGAACCGTTCCCAGATCAACCGGTACAGCCGCCATTCGGCCTCGCCGAGCGCGTCGCGCAGCCGATCGGGATGTCGCCGGACGTCAGTCGGCCGAATGGCCTCGTGGGCTTCCTGTGCGCCGGACCGGTTTTTGTATACGTGGGGACGTTCCGGGCAGTATTCCGATCCGAAGACTTCGCGAATATAGTCCCGGGCAGCCTCTACGGCCTGCCGGGAGACGACGACGGAATCGGTGCGCATGTAGGTAATCAGTCCGACGTGTTCGCCGTGCACTTCGAGCCCTTCGTACAACCGCTGCGCCAGGCTCATGGTGCGGCTTGGAGAAAACCCGAGCGCACCGGAGGCCGCCTGCTGCAGCGTGCTGGTGATGAAGGGCGGAGGTGGCCGCCGGGAAACGCGTGCCGTGGCTACGTCCACAACCTTCAAAGAACGTCCTTCAAGCTCGGATCGCATGCGCCGGGCCACTTCCTCAGACTTGATGTCGCATTTCTCGCCGTCAACCCGCGTCAGTCGCATACGGAAGGGGTCCAGAGGCGGCGTATACTTGCGGGCGCGAACGCCTAGAATCCAATAAGTCTCGGGGACGAACCTCTGGATTTCGCGTTCTCGCTCGCATACGAGTCGCAGAGCCACGGACTGTACCCGGCCTGCGCTGAGACCCCGGCGCACCTTGCGCCAGAGCATCGGGCTCACCGTGTAGCCCACGATGCGATCAAGAATGCGGCGCGCTTGTTGCGCTTCCACCCGTCGTGTATCAATATCGCCCGGATTGCGAAATGCCGCCCGCACGGCCTCCGGGGTGATTTCGTTATACTGCACCCGGTAAAAGGGGCGTTTTGCCCGCGAGCCTTGAAGCAACTCCCGCAGATGCCACGCAATGGCTTCGCCCTCGCGGTCAGGGTCCGGCGCCAGGTAGACAGCTTGGCACCGCTGGGCCGCCTGGCGTAGTTCCTCCACGATTTTCCGCTTCTCCTTGACGAGCGTATAACAGGGGGTGAACCCTTCCTTGATTTTCACTCCCAGGGTTCGCTCCGGTAGGTCCCGCACATGTCCCATGGAGGGCCGCACGAGGTACTCCGACCCCAGAATCCGGTTGATGGTCCGTGCCTTTGCCGGCGATTCGACGATGACGAGTTTATCGGCCATGTGTGTGAAGGTTGTCTCTGGGTGTTACGGTTCGCGTCTCAACTCCACCAGGCGACCGGGCAGCATACGGATCACGCGCTTCATTTCAAGCCCCAGGAGCCGGGCATTGACCGTCGCGGCGTCCAGGCCGCACTGCCGAATCAGGGTATCCACGTCCAGCTCGCCGTCTTGAAGGGTATCCACAATCCGTCGCTCCTCGTCTGTCAGCGAAACGGTGACACGCGGTCGGTGTGTTGGAGGCCGAACGAGTGCGGTGGGGAGTAAAAATTCAAACTCCTGCAGGATATCCTCTACGGTTTCCGTCAGCCGTGCTCCCTGGCGAATCAAATCGTGGCAGCCCTGTGAATTCGGCGAATCGACGCGTCCGGGCACGGCAAAAACGGGTCGCCCCAGCTCTACGGCTTGACGCGCGGTGTGAAGGGCTCCGCTCTGCCGGCCCGCCTCCACCACCACAACGCCCATGGCGAGTCCGCTGATGATACGGTTGCGCACCGGAAAGGTAGTTTTGTCGGGCGGCCGGCCCATGGGATATTCAGACAGCACGGCGCCCTGTGTCGCAATCCGTTCGGCGAGGCCGCGGTTGGAGGAGGGAAAAATGACATCCAACCCGCCGCCGAGGACCGCCAGGGTTCTGGCCCCTGCCTTGAGGGCACCCTCATGGGCGGCCGTGTCAATCCCCAGAGCCAATCCGCTCACGACGGTAAAGCCGGCTCGACCGAGCTCGAGGGCTAGACGCCCGGCGATGTCTCGGCCGTAGTGCGTGGGATGACGGGTGCCCACCACGGCGATGGCCTGACGATCGCCGCTTTGTAGCGTCCCGCGCACGTAAAGGGCCAGCGGCGGGTCGTGCAGGTCCCGCAACGGCGCCGGGTATTCGGAATCCACATACGTCACGATGCGGATTCCCTGTTGGTCCGCCCGCTCCAGCTCGGCGGTCCAGTTGGCGGTATTCCGGCCTTCCAGCAGTGCCCCCAGCGCCTCCGGCGCGGCCCCGTGCACACCGCGTAGCGTCTCTGGCGAGGCGTCAAAAATGGCCGCCGCAGATCCGAGCGCCTCCCGAAGCACACGGACGGTGACCGGGCCAACGCCCTCCATCATGTTCAGGGCTACGTACGCCGCCCGTTCGTCCATCGTTGCTGCCTTTCTGGCCTTCAAAGCGGTGCCTACCTAACACAGGAGCGCCATGTGTGCAAGCCCGCCTGACGCAGGCGGAAAGGCACGACCGCTGCACAGGCTGAGGGGCACACACCAAAACGGCCAGGAAAAAATCAGACTAGGACCAATCCCCTCTCGGCGTTTCGCGGTCAAGCTGTGCTGTTTACCCCCAGTCCATGCGATGGACCTTTCCCGAAGGTATGGGCCGATGAACACACAGCGGCGTTGGCAACGCTCCGGACGTTCGGAGATGAAAGGACAATCTCCCCGAGGTCCATTGGCCCTGCGGCGGTCTTCGGCGAACGAGAGGGGACCGTCGTCCACGCCGCCCCACATGCGGAAAAACTTGCTCGGAGTGGTAGGTGCGGTATCGTTCTTTGCCCGACGTGTTGGAGCGACTTGCGCCGTGTGGGGCAACGGTGGTGGCGATGAAAAGCGAACCTTGCGCCGAAAAGAGGCATGGGAGTCGTCTCATGCATACGGTATTCACCGGCCTGGTCGTGCTGCTGGCTCTCGTGCTCCGCACCTGCGGGCTTTCGCATGACTTGGATGAAGGCAAGATCTACCACCCGGATACCCCAAAGCAGATGCGGGCCGCGGAACGATTTTCGCAGGGCGTGTTTTTCCATGAGACAGGCCGCCGTAATTATGACGGATACCCCTATTTTACAAGCCTTGTCGTAGCTGGCCTTTATCGGGCAGGGGGTGCGTGCCTGGCGGCACTCGCCAACCACCTCGGCTTTCGTCCTCCGCTTTTCACGGATTCCGTCTTTGTCTTTTTTTGGATCACACGGTTTTTCAACGCCCTTATTTCCACGCTGGCCGTATGGGTGTTCACGCGCCTGGCGCGTCAGCGTGTCCGCCCTTTGCCGGCCTACGCGGCGGCGCTCTGCCTGGCGCTCAACCCGTTCGACATTATCGCCTGCCATTATGCCAGCGGGGAAACACTGGCGGCATTTCTGGCCCTGCTGGCTCTGAGACATTCCCTGCGCGTCGCGGAAAGCGGACGGATCACGGACTACATTTGGGCATCGCTTTACAGCGTGGTCGCTTTTTCCGCCAAGTATCACGCGGGGTTAGTCGCTCTTTGCCTATTCGCCGCCCATATTATCCGAATGGGATGGGCCGGCGTCTTCACGCGGTCGGCATCCTGGAAGCGCGTGGGTGTTGCCGCGGTCACGGCTGTCGTGGCCTTTGTCCTGACGACGCCCGGGCTCTGGGTGAATGCGCCGCGAACTCTTGCGCATGTTCTGGCCTTTCTTCAGAAGGCTCACGCGTTTGGGCGAACCGAGACGGTGTTCGGTTTCACCGGTCCTGTTCGCCGGCTGTTTGGTCTATGGGTGAACCTTCCGGTTTTTTGGGAGGGCTTATCCCCGACCCTCTTTGGGGCCGCGTGTGTCGGCATCGTTGTGGCGTTTGCCCGGCGGGATTCCATGCGGATGCTCTTGGCCGTGCTGCCTGTCGCCTATGGGGTGGTTGGCTTTTCGTCGAAAACGGCGGAAAATCCCGTTTACCACACGCTTGTTACGCCGGCGTTGACCCTTCTGGGTGTGTGGACTCTGGCGGATGTCGCCCGGATTCGGCAAGTGCAGCCTTGGGCGCGCTCCGCGGCATGCCTACTTCTAGGTGCGACGTTTTTTTGGCTCGGGAATGCCGCTTGGCGGGAGGCCTTTTTCTTTCAGCACGAGGATACGCGTCTTCTTCTGGAACATTGGCTGAAAGAAAACGTTCCCTCTTCTCTTCCCATTCGGACCGGGCGGCGCGCCTACCTTCCTTGGGCTGTGCGATCGGAGGCGCCGAATGCTTCGCCTGTCTGTGTCCGATGCGATCCAAGGACCCTCGTGCCCACGAACTTTTTCCTTTTGCACCGCTTGGCCATCGAAGAACGCTCGCTGGCTCCGTTCCGGAACGCCACGGCGGAGGTCTTCGTGGGCCCGAAGGCCGGCATTGCTCCCGATTGGGCGTTGCCGGCATACCAAAAGATTCCGTCCGCGTTTGGCTCTGTTCTTGTCCTGGCCGAAAGCCCGGATTTCATTCGTAGTGCCAAGCTGTTCGATGTTGAGCCGGGGAAAACCGTGCGGAAAACGTTGGCGTCTCGCAACGCGCTGGACGAACTCCTTGTGAGAGTTCAGGCGCATGCTTACCCGACGCGCGTCGAGGTCGTGGTGGGGCGCTGGCGTCGCGCCTGGACACTGGCCAGCGATCAAACGGGTTGGGCGGTGGTCAGCAAACCGGCTTGCCGTGGTCCCCGGATTCCCGGCCTTCGTCTGTACGCCGTTTCGGCACGGGCGACCGGCGGCACGGCACGCATTCAGCTTGCCGTGACAGCCGAAGAACGTGCGCTTGCGTTGTTCCAATCAGGCGCGTATGCCGAGGCGCTCTGCCGCCTACCCGATGCGGAAACTCCGTTGCGCGCCGCGGTGCAAACCCTCGCGCGGGAAATGGTGGGTTTACCCGCCACGAACGTGCCGGGCGAGGCGCGTCTGACTTCCAAGCCGGATTCGGCCGCTGACGCATCGGATCCGCTGGCGCGTTACGGCCTATCCTCCGCGTATATCCGCGCGCTTCCCTACCTCCAGTGGTCGGCGGAATCGCTCGAAACAGAAGGATTCCGTTGCGACTTGCTGCCCGATGAAGCCGTCGGCACCCTTCTGCTTCCCGTTGCCACGGATCGGCCGTGGCGGCGCATAGCCACGCCGCCGGTTTTTCTTCCGGGCGGCGCCTATTGTGCGGAACTGGAGCGGCTGGATTCCTGCTGGCATCCCGGACACCCGGAGGGGATTCGCCTTCGGGTGGAGGATGCGGTTGGCCATCTCGTTGCGGAAGGGGTAGCGTCCCACAGCCGCAGCGGGAAGACCGATGTGCGGAATGTGTTGGCGTTTCAAAAGCCTGCCTATCCGGCTGTGGTTCGGCTGGTGTTGGACATCCCCTCTGCCTTTGAGCCAAGGGTGCGGGGTCTTTCCCTGCGGCCCGATTTGGCCGTGAGCGCGCGAGCGTGGGAAGCGTTGGCTGCGGGCATACGGGAAAATCGCTCGCTGCTTGATGCGGCATGGCCCGCACACTACGAACTTCTGTTGGATTTGGCTCGTGCCTGGGAAAAGCGCTGTGCGTTTTCCAAAGCGGCGGCCGCCTATGGGGCAGCCAGTCGGGCGTGCCCGACCCGCCTTGAGGCTTTGGACGGCCTGGCTGGCTTACCATCGGAAGCCTGCGCCGCTCTCCCGGACGATGTCCAAGACCAACTCGCTGAACGGAAGCGGACAGCGGCTGCGCGCACCCGGCGGCCGTTAGACACACGTTTTGCCAAGGGATTTCGTCTCACCGGTTGGGCGCTCACCCACGAATCAGCGCGGCCGGGAGAAAAGGTTGGGCTCCGCCTTTTTTGGGATGTCAGCGGGGTGCGTCGAAGGTTTGACGACGTGGCGGTGTGGGTGCACTTCATGGCTCCGGACGGGCGCCGAGCCTTCCAGGGCGACCACGGTCTGCGAGCGGGACTGACCGCACCAGCCACGGCCTCGTTTCTCGGCTTACAGGATTACACCTGGATAACTGTTCCTTCCAACGCGGTGCCGGGCATCTATGGGATTCGGGTTGGGCTCTATGTTCCGCGATACCGGATTCGATTTTCGGCCACATCCGGGAGAGACACGGTTGTCGGCAGTGGAGTGCGGATAGGCCGCCTTATGATTGACTCTTCGGCCGTTGAGACCGGCGCATCCTGTCTGGCGCCTTTGGGGGACACGGCGATCAAATGATACGCCGCTCATCGGTTCGAATTCCCGTCAGAATTTCGTAGGGGATGGTCTGGCACCATTCGGCTATTTCATCCGCCCATACAGAAACATTCCGTTGCTCTCCGATCAGAACGGCTTCCTCTTCCAAGCGAATCGGGTGGCGAGGTCCGAGATCAATCATCGTGAAGTTCATGGTGACGCGCCCGATGATGGGGCAACGCCGTCCGTTCACGAGCACCCAGCCCCGGTTACTCAGCAGACGGGGGAGACCATCGGCGTATCCGGCCGGGAGTACGGCAATCCACGTGGGCCGGGGTGTGATATAGGTTCCGTCATAGCTGATGGGCCAACCTCCGGGCACCTTTTTGACCTGGACGACCCGGGTTTTCCACTGAAGGAACGGATAAGTCCGAACCCGCGGCCGTTGGCCGGCCGGTCGGGCATAGCCATACAGAAGAATACCGACGCGCACGGCATCGAAATCCCAGGATGGATTTTGGAGAATTCCTGCGCTATTGGAGACGTGTCGGCATTGGATGGGAAGAGCGGCGGTGCGGCAACGCTTGACGACCTTTTGGAAGCGGGCGACTTGCATAGAAGAAAAGGACACATCCGTAGCGGAGGCGGATGCCAGGTGGGTGCAGAGTCCTGTGATCCGCAGCTCCGGCAATCGGGCCAGACGGGGGAGTTGTTCGCAGGCTTCCTCCCAGAAGAAACCTAGCCGACCCATACCCGTGTCAATTTTGGCGTGCACTTCCAGGCAGGCCCCAGGGCTCACCCGGCGGATAGCCTGCGCCAGAGAACGGGCGTGTGCGTCGCCGACAATCACTGGGATCAAGCGGTGGCGGAGGAGGGTCGCGACGTCTTCCGGAGGTGTCACGCCGGACAGGAGGATTCGCGCGGAGGGGTGTTGCCGGCGCAAGGCGGTGCCTTCTGCGGTGTGCGTCACAACAAAAGACCGAACACCCTGACGCCACGCCATGTCGGTCACTTCCCGCAGGCCATGACCGTAGGCGTTGGCTTTTACAACGAACATGATTTCGGTACGAGGCGCAAGCGCGGCCCGTAAGGCGCAAAGATTGCGTTCCAGGCGGCGGGTATTGAGTTCCACCCAGGTGCTGTTCATCCTGGTTATGCGCTTGGCGACCCTAGGCCAGGCCGCGCGACTCCCAACCCCTACGAGGAACTGGCAGGGGGCGAAAGACGAAGAGCCTTTAACGGATAACGGATTTTCAAATCGCCTTCCAAAAGAATCTCGATCCAATAGGTGCCTTCGGTATCAAAACGCAGGTTGAGGAAAAACTCAACACTTGTGGCGATGGCTTCGTTATCGGGCAGTTTGATGGGAATGTCTTGCCCTTCCGCCAGAAGGGTTCGTGCATCGGGTCGCATGATACGGCTGCGTTGTCGAAATCCGCCCGTTCCGCACACCCACCGGTTCACCACACACATCCGCGGTACCACAAAAGGGAACGCGGGAACCGCCAGCACATCAAACAGTCCTATCAGGATGAACTTGCCGTTCCGTTCCTGCCTCACGTCATCGCACAAGAGACTCGACTGGAGGTCCGGCAGCATGGCATGGCCTCCTATTCTTTGCCGTTGGGCCCCGCCGTATCGTGCGGCTCGGCCAGGTTTATGGCGCGTCGGGTCGTAGGCAAATCGCCGCGTACATCAACACCCCATGCGCGGAGCTGGGCCGCAATCCACCCCACGATGTGCTCGTGCTGTTTCCGGCCGGTTCCCTCGATCGCCATAGGCGCACCGAACTGAAAATGAATTGTCTGGCGACGATCTAAGGGACCGAGATCCCGGATCCATCGGATTCGGTTGATGCCCTGGAAATCCGTTTTTAGGGCCACCGGAACGAGCGGTATGCCGGCGCGCCGGGCCAATTTGACCCCGAGGGAGTTGAAATCCGACGGTGCGAAATGGCGAGTTCGTGTGGACTGTGGAAAAAGCAGCACAGAGGTTCCTTCGCGGAGCGCGCGCACGCCCTGCTCCAGGACATGCTGCAGATCGTCACGCGGCTGGGTGCGTCCCACCGTGATGCCTCCGACATAACGCATGATCGGCCCAAACAACGGATAGCGCAGGAGGCTTTCCTTGATCACCGTCGTCAGGCGAACAAAGGGCAGAAGAATGGCTCCCGGAAGGAGCATGGTTTCCATCATGCTCATATGATTGGCGGCAAACACGAAAGGCCCCTGCGCTTCCGTGACATGGTGAACCCCCGAAATGTCCACAACGCCGCCGGCTGATTCGATCAATTTGAGAATCCGCACCGCGCGGATGTGCCAGCCCAACGCGTCGAACGTTCCCCTCCAAACAGAGAGGCGCCCGGAGGCAATGACCAGAATCAGGCGCACATAGAACCACAGATCGGAATGGAGAAGAAGGCGACTCCGTCCGAAATGGCGTGGGTTGGGACAAGTCCGGTAGGCTCCGTGGCGCTGCAGATTCCGCGCGAATTCAGACCACTCCATGGGTTCTTATCTAACATGCGCGACGTGCCCTGACAAGCTTCGGCAGGCGGGGGATTAGGGGAAGGGAGCGATGGGGAGTGAGTCGCGAGAGTATGCCCTTCTGCATTCCGGCCTCGGGTGCCGGGACACCCGAGGAGGTCATCTCCCCTTCTCACGTCGGTCTAGACCGTCAGGCGCAACCGCATCCATACGATTGGGCAAGAAGAGGGGGATGCGACGCTCGACACGTCGTGATGTTTTCCCCGGAAGGGCGGCGAGTAAGGGAAAAAGCCACGCCTTCCGTGCATCCGGAAGGATGGTGGAGGAACGGTTCCGTGAGCGGCGAGCCGAACGACCGTAGACGGAGAGGGGAAAGGTCCTGCGTGCCGACTCTCCGGGGCTTCTGCAGAGTTCTTGCTTTTGGAAGAGGAATGGGGAATACTCTGCTGAGCCAGAGCGCGAAATCCGGAAATGCCTCATTGCACTCATGAAGCCCGGTCCGAAATACGACGCGACCAGCATTACGGTCCTGGAAGGCATTGAAGCGGTCCGTCTGCGGCCCGCCATGTACATCGGCGACACGGCGGTTCGCGGACTCCATCACTGCGTCTTTGAGGTTCTCGACAACAGTGTGGACGAGGCCCTGGCCGGCTACTGCACCCGGATTCACGTCATCATGAACTCGGACGGTTCGATCACCCTCGCCGACAACGGAAGAGGCATTCCGGTCGACATGCACGCCACGGAAAAAAAGCCGGCCTTGGAGGTGGTTTTGACCACACTGCATGCCGGAGGCAAATTCGACAAGGAATCCTACAAAGTATCCGGCGGTCTTCATGGAGTGGGCGTCTCCTGCGTCAACGCTCTCAGCGAATGGCTCGAGGCGGAGATTCGGCGGGATGGTCATGTCTATCACCAGCGCTATGAACGGGGACATCCGGTGTCTCCCTTGGTGACCCTTGGCCAGACGAAAGGAACTGGGACCAAGATTACCTTTTATCCCGACGAGACGATTTTCAGCACGACGACGTTCGAATGGGATATTTTGGAAAACCGTTGCCGTGAACTTGCGTTTTTGAACAAGGGGTTAGAAATCAAACTCACCCGGGAGGACCCGCCGCGGGAGGAAGTTTTTCGATTCGAAGGGGGCATTGCGGAGTTCGTGAGTTATTTGAACCGCAACAAGGTGCCTCTGCATCCCAAACCCATCGTAATCGGCGAAGAAAAAGACGGCGTGCAAGTGGATATAGCCCTCCAATATACCGACAGTTACAACGACAACGTTTTTTCCTTTTGCAATAATGAAAACACCCTGGAAGGCGGAACGCATCTCAGCGGCTTCCGCTCGGCTCTCACCCGGACCATCAATACGTATGCTCGGGCGAATCGCATGTTGAAGGAGGGTGAGGAGCCGATGTCGGGGGATGACGTGCGGGAAGGACTGACGGCCGTCATCAGCGTTTTGGTCCCGAATCCGCAGTTCGAGGGCCAGACGAAGACAAAACTTGGAAACAGCGAAGTGCACGGGATCGTGGAGTCCCTGGTCAATGACACCTTGCCGGTGTATTTTGAAGAACATCCATCGGTGGCGCGGCGGATCGTCGAAAAATGTTTGCTGGCCGTGCGGGCTCGGATTGCCGCGCGGAAGGCGCGGGATTTGACGCGGCGTAAGGGAGCGCTGGACTCGGCGTCTCTGCCGGGGAAACTTGCGGACTGCTCCGAACGGGATCCCGAAAAATGCGAGCTGTTCATTGTGGAGGGCGATAGCGCCGGTGGATCGGCAAAACAGGGGCGTAATCGCGAATATCAGGCCATTCTCCCGCTTCGTGGGAAAGTCTTGAATGTGGAGAAGGCGCGTTTGGACAAAATCCTTAGCAACGCGGAGATTCAGTCTCTCATTACGGCCATCGGGGCCGGGATCGGGGCTGATGAATTTTCACTGGAAAAGGTGCGGTACAAGAAAATCATCATCATGACGGATGCGGACGTGGATGGCGCCCACATCCGCACCCTGCTTCTGACCTTTTTCTACAGGCAGATGCCGGAGTTGCTGGAGCGTGGGTACATTTACCTGGCCCAACCTCCCCTCTACAAGATTTCCTCCCGTAACCGTGAGGAATACGTTCAGACCGAGGAAGAACTGAATCGCAAGCTCCTGGAATGGGGCGCGGAAGACGTGGTGGTTCAGTATGCCGGCGGCGTGTTCAAGGGCCGTTCCCTTTCCGCGATCTTAGAGACCCTCACCAGTATCGAGCAAGTGGGACACGGATTACGCCGCAAGGGGGTTGCCTTGACCGACTACCTCCAGCGTCGCGACCCGTCAACAGGGCGGTTCCCCAAGTATCTCGTGGTGGTTAACGGAGAGAGTGGTGAACGCCGATATGCCTACAGCGATGACGAACTTCAACGGATTCGATTGGAGATCGAGCAACAAACCGGCCAACAATTGGAAATCTTTTCGGATGATGAGCCGACCTCCCGGCCCACCTTCCGGTGGATCGAGCTTCACGGAAGCGAACAGCTGGCCCGTCTCATCGGATCCTTGGAGAAGAAGGGATTCACACTCTCCCAATACCAGACCGGCAACACGCCCATTGGGCAGATTATCATCGAGGAAAAAGCGCGCGATTTTTATTCCCTGCCGGAGCTGCTGGAAATCGTCCGTGAGATGGGGAAAAAAGGCCTTGTGATCCAGCGCTATAAAGGGTTGGGCGAGATGAACCCCGAGCAACTGTACGCGACCACCATGAATCCGGAGACGCGGAAATTGCTTCGGGTTGTTTTGGAGCGTTCTACGCATACAGACGATCTCTTCACCGTTCTAATGGGAAACGACGTCGAGCCGCGGCGTTCGTTTATCGAGAACAACGCGTTGAATGTAAAGAACCTGGATATCTGACATGTCCTCCTCCGCCTCCGATGCCTCTCCTGCCGCCGGTGCCGTTTCCGATGTCGGTCGCCCCCGGGGCATCGGCACCGTGAACCTCGACGAGGAAATGCGGTCTTCCTACCTGGACTATGCGATGAGCGTCATCGTGGGGCGGGCGCTTCCGGATGCTCGGGATGGGCTTAAGCCGGTTCACCGGCGTGTGCTGTACGCCATGCACGAGCTCGGAAACACCCACAACCGTCCCTTCAAGAAGTCCGCCCGTGTTGTCGGCGATGTGCTTGGGAAATACCATCCCCACGGCGAACAGGCGGCGTATGATGCACTGGTCCGGATGGCGCAGGATTTCGCGCTTCGCTACCCGCTCGTAGAAGGTCAGGGAAATTTCGGTTCGTTGGACGGCGATCCTCCCGCGGCCATGCGCTATACGGAGGTCCGACTCAACCGACTGGCCGAGGACATGCTCGCTGACATTGATCGGGATACCGTGGACTTTGTGCCGAACTACAACAATGAATTTCGAGAACCCACGATCCTTCCCTCCCGTCTGCCGAACCTTCTCCTCAACGGTTCGACGGGAATCGCCGTGGGGATGGCGACCAACATACCGCCGCACAACCTGGGAGAGACCGTGGAGGCTCTGATTTACCTCATTGAGAACCCCGGAGCGACAGTCGACGACCTCATGCGTTTCATCAAGGGGCCTGACTTTCCCACGGGCGGCGTGATCTGCGGAGTCGAAGGGATCGCCGCTCTTTACCGCACGGGCCGGGGACAGATGGTTGTCCGCGGCCGTGCGCACATTGATGAAACAGAATCCGGCCGTGACGTTATTCTGATCACCGAAATCCCGTATACCGTCAACAAGGCGGCGCTTGTGGCCTCCATTGCGGAGCTGGTGAACAACAAGACGATCGAGGGCGTCAGCGATGTCCGGGACGAATCGAGCAAAGAAGGCGTTCGGATTGTTGTGGATATCAAACGGGGCACGCCGCCCACGCTCGTTCTCAACGCTCTCTACAAGCATACGCAACTGGAAACGACCTTTGGCGGCATCCTCCTCGCCCTGGATCATGGCGTGCCCCGAACGATGAACCTGAAGGATCTTGCCGAGTGCTTCATCCGGCATCGCCTGGACGTCGTCACCCGGCGAACGCGCTATGAGTTGCATCAGGCGGAGGCCCGGGCTCATATTCTGGAAGGGTTCAAAATGGCGCTCGATCAACTGGAGGCCGTTGTGAAGGCCATTCGTTCGGCCCGGAATCGTGAGGAGGCTTGCGCGGAACTGATGCGGCGATTTAACCTGACCGAGGTGCAGGCCCATGCCATTTTGGACATGCGCCTCTATCAGCTCACGAACCTTGAGCGCCAGAAAATCGATGCCGAGTATCTGACCCTCATCAAGGAGATTTCTCGGCTTCGCGACCTTATGGCCAATGAGCGTAAGCGTTTGACTTTGATTCAAGAGGAGCTGCGGGACATCCGAGGAAAATACCAGGATGCCCGGCGGACGGACATTGCGCCGGCGGAGGGCGACATTCGCGTGGAGGACCTCATCGCCGATCGGGGATGCGTCATCACGATCAGCCACCGGGGGTACATCAAACGGGTGCCCGTTGACGCCTACCGAGCCCAACGGCGCGGGGGAAAAGGGGTCTCCGGCATGGCCACGCGGGAAGAGGATTTTGTCGAGCACCTGTTTGTGGCCCATACGCACGACTATATCCTTTTTTTCACGGCGCAGGGCCGTGTGTACTGGAAAAAAGTGTACGAGATTCCTGAAGCCGGTCGCGCCTCTTCCGGCAAGGCCATCGTCAATTTGCTCAATGTGCAATCCGGCGAAAGCATTGCCGCCCTGATCCGTGTTCGTTCGTTCGTTGCCTCGCAGTTTCTTCTGATGGCCACCGCGCGCGGGCGGGTCAAGAAAACGAACCTCGCCGAGTACGGCAATCCGCGCAGCGGCGGCATCATCGGCATCCACATCGAAGAAAAGGATCGCCTTGTGGCCGTCAAACTCACGAGCGGGAATGACGAGGTGATTCTGACGACCCGCCAGGGCATGAGCATCCGTTTCAGCGAAAAGAGAGTGCGGGACCAGGGGCGCGCCACCTACGGTGTGCGGGGTATTCGTTTGGCCGAACAGGATACTGTGGAAAGCATGGAAATCGTCAACACGCAGGCAACCCTTTTGAGCTGCACCGAAAACGGATATGGGAAGCGAACTCGGTTTGACGAGTATCCCCTTCGGAACCGAGGCGGAAAGGGCGTTATCGCCATCCGCACCTCCGAACGCAACGGCTGCGTGGTCGGCGCTCATGCCGTGATGGAAACGGACACCCTTATGCTGATCACGGCCAAGGGGAAGATGATTCGGCTTCCGGTCAGTGAGATTCGGGTGATTGGCCGGGCTACTCAAGGAGTCCGCCTCATTGATCTCGATGAGGGAGATAAGGTGGTCTGCGCGACGACGGTGCAGCCGGAGGACGACTCCGTTCCGCTTCCTCCTTCCGACTGATTCCTATGGCCCTGGAGCGCCCGTGGCATCCTGCGCTCATGGGAGCGGGAACCCCAGCGCAAAATCATAAACCTCGCGTCGCACGGCTTCGATCTCCCTCGCATCCGACGCCCGAGCCAAAACGCGAGCGATCCAGACAGCCAGGCGATCCATTTCCTGTTGTTGCATTCCGCGCGTTGTCACCGCTGCCGTGCCCAGCCGGATTCCGGACGCCGCCAACGGCCCCCGTGGGTCAAAGGGGATGACGTTTTTGTTTACGATGATGCCTGCCCGGTTGAGCGATGCGGCGGCCTCGCGACCGGTCAGGCCTTTGGGCGCCACATCCAGGAGCAAGAGGTGGTTATCCGTTCCACCCGAGACGAGGCGAAATCCCTGTGCCGCGAGACCTTCCGCCAGACGTTGGGCATTCTGAACCATCTGCCGCGCGTACGCGGAGAACGCGGGCTGCATGGCCTCGCTGAAGCAGACGGCTTTGGCCGCGATCACATGCATAAGCGGCCCGCCTTGGAGGCCGGGAAAAATTTCTCGATCCAGCCGTTGCGCCCAGGCTCGGCGGCAGAGAACAAAACCGCCCCGCGGGCCGCGAAGCGTCTTGTGCGTGGTGCTCGTGACGACGTCGGCCCAGGGCACGGGGCTCGGATGAGCGTGCCCGGCCACTAACCCTGCGATGTGGGCCATATCCACCATCAGATGGGCACCGACCTCATCGGCAATGGCGCGGAATTGTTTGAAATCGAGGACGCGTGGGTAAGCGCTGGCACCCGCCACGATGAGCCGTGGACGATGTTCGCGGGCGAGTCGGGCAACGTCCTCGTAGTCCAGCCTTTCGTCGGAACGGCGGACCCCGTAGGGGACAAAGCGAAAGAGGCGGCCAGAAAAATTTCGGTTGTATCCGTGCGTCAAGTGTCCGCCGTGGTCTAGGCGCATACCCAGCACGGTATCGCCCGGTTGGATCAGGGCAAAGTAGGCGGCCTGGTTGGCGAGGCTTCCGCAGTGCGGCTGAACGTTGACGTGTTCGGCGCCAAAGAGGGCGCGCGCGCGTTCCACCGCTAGATCCTCGACGGCATCCACGGTCTCGCAGCCGTCGTACCAACGCCGGCCCGGATATCCTTCCGCATACTTGTCGGTCATCACGCCGCCCTGCGCCTCGCGAACCGCGCGACTTGCGACATTTTCTGAGGCGATCAAATTCACCGTTGTTTGTCGCCGCTCCCTTTCGGCTTGCATGGCCGCATAGACGCGCGGATCGCTCTGGCGGACACCTTCGCCGTCCCAGACCTCGGCGGCGTAGCGTTCCAGTTTTTCGACCCGCCTCTCGTGGCGTTTGATACCTTCCCATGGGGCGGCCAGCCAAGCCTCCACAATGCGTACGGCGTCCTCAAAGGGGGTGTATTTTGCCCCGAGGCACAACACATTGGCCTTGTTGTGGCGACGGGCCTGTTCGGCCATATCGACGGACAGGCACAACGCTGCGCGCACACCCGGAAACTTGTTCGCGGCCATAACCATCCCGTGCCCCGTTGTACAGACGAGGATTCCCTGTTCCCCCTTCCCGTGGATAAGGCGTTCGGCCGCCAGGCGTGCATAATCGGGGTAGTCGTCCTGTTTCTCCTCCCGGGCGGGGCCGACATCGTCCACGTCCACACCACGGGTTATCAGCCACTCGCGAAGAGCCTCCTTTAGCCGCACACCGCCATGATCGGCTCCAAGAATCACTTTCATATCACGGTCGCCTATTTATTCGGCGGCGTTGCCGGGCAGGTTTGGCGGTTGCCTCCTGCATGCCGGCCGACTATCGGGGATCGCCGTCCAAACGGGACAAAAACGTTATCACATCCGGCAGCGCGCGTTCTATTTGATCCCGCACTTTTCGATAATCGGCTAATGATCCGCCAATCGGGTCCTCGATGTCTCTTGCCTCCGCGGACGGATCGAACGATCGTAAAAGGAAAACGCGTTCACGGACTTCCGGATAAAGGCGTGTTAGCGTCTCGCGTTGTACGGTAGTCATCACGAGGATCACAGAGGCCGAACGAACGGCTGTGCTCGTCAAAGCGCGGCTGCGATGAGAGGTCAGATCCACACCCCGTTCACGAAGTGCGGCCACGGCCATTGCACTGGCCGGAAGTCCATCGACCGCGTACAGTCCGGCGGAGTGTACCTCCCACTCGGAGGTCGGCTCCAGGCGCGCACGTAGTAAGTATTCCGCCATGGGACTACGACACACATTTCCAGAACAGACAACCAGCAGGGAGCGTTTGGGGCTATCGGGTGCGTGTGGCATTTCTGCTCCTTTCCGGCCTTCGCGCATAGAAGGCCCGATAGCTCTCGACGTCGGAAGACGCGGGAGGGGAACCGCCTCGGGACGTTTTGGCCTCTGGAGCGTGTAAGGCAGCCGCGGGGATACACGGGAGCCGCCATCCTGGCCCTACGTGCCCGTTTCTTTTCTCTACCGGGGAGGCGGACGTCTGTTGTGTTGATCTTGCCGCCTTACGTTTTCGGACCGGCCCGACAATCGGTTTGCCATGGGCACGCTTTCTCTTGGCTGCCCACAGGGTCGGCAGGGCTCCCGATGCGTGGTCATAGGCGCAAAGGCCGTATAGGGTGCCTGCCGAGATAAAGATCGCCTCACCGCGTTTACGCGCTTTACCCGTTGCTCTGACGGCCTGCATCCCCGGATACGTCTCCTGCACCCATCGAGGGAGGAGGGGGTTGCCCCCCACCCATAAAGCGGATTCCACGGGTTGCCGTTCCGCCAGAAAACATTCCTTCGCGATGGAGTGCCAGGTTATAGGTGAAGGGCAAGCGGTTTGTTGGCGGGACATTTTTCGTTCCTGCAGCCGGTGAGGCATCTGCTTTACGGAGAGCCCGTTCGAATGGGGCCCCTTATCAAAAAGGCCATCCGTGGGACGGGTTCCCGTGCTGTCCTTCCGCTTCGGTTGTCCGCAAGTCACTTCCTTGAGGGGATCGTTAGAGGGTTCGTTCCAAAGCAGAAAAGGTGTCTCCCTTATGATCGGCACAAGGCACGCGCGCCAATATCCGTTCGATACTGCGCTTGGTCGAACTGAATGCGGCTAACGGCCTTGTAGGCGCGGCGGATTGCTGAGAGTAAGTCTGCTCCCGTAGCGGTCACGTTCAACACGCGACCGCCCGCTGTGACAAGCCGTCCGAGGGCATCTCGCTGCGTACCGGCGTGAAAAATCAAGACGCCTTCAAGGGACTCCGCGTCTTCAACCCCTTCAATAACTTTGCCCTTCTCGTAGGAGTCCGGATAGCCACCGGATGCCATGACGACACTCACACACGCATCGGTGCGCCAACGGATCATTTCCGTGGACAGGTTTCCCTCCCCGCACGCGAGCAAGGCGGGAAGCAAATCGCTGGCCAGTCGGGGCAGAATGGCCTGGGTTTCCGGATCGCCGAAACGGCAATTGAATTCGAGAACCTTGGGCGTATTGTCCACCACCATCAGACCGGCATAGAGCACCCCTTTGTAAACAATTCCGCGGCGTGTGAGTTCCGCCAAAATCCGCTCCAAAACCTGTTCGCGCACGGCTTTCTCGACCACGGCTGATACGACCGGAGCCGGCGAGTACGCACCCATTCCTCCTGTGTTGGGCCCCTGGTCAGCATTGTAGGCACGTTTATGATCCTGAGCGGAAGCCAGGGGCACAACCGTTTGGCCGTCACAAAGGGCCAGAACAGAGGCCTCTTCTCCGGCGAGGTATTCTTCAATCAGTATACGCGCACCCGAAGCGCCAAAGACTTTCCGAACCATCATGTCGTCGATGGCCTTCCGCGCTTCGGCTTCTGTTGTGCACACACACACGCCTTTGCCAGCGGCCAATCCGTCCGCCTTGACGACCACCGGCATCCCCATCTCCCGCGCGTAGGCTATGGCCTGGGAGGGATCGTTCGCGATCCGCGCGCGGGCGGTGGGCACTCCCGCCGCCTCCATCACATCCTTGGCAAAGGCCTTGCTGCCTTCCAGACGGGCAGCGGCTTGGGAAGGGCCGAACACCCGGAGCCCTTCGGCTTCTAACCGATCTGCAATCCCCGCACACAGCGGAGCTTCTGGTCCCACCACAATGAGGTCCGGCCGATTTTCCCGTGCCCACCGCACCAGAGTGTCCACGTCTTCCGCCGCGATAGGTACAGGAGTGGCCAGGTCATTTATTCCCGCATTGCCGGGCGCGCAAAAAAGTTGGGGATGGAGGCTGTCTTGGTGGAGCTTCCACGCGATGGCATGTTCGCGGCCGCCGCCGCCGACAATCAAAATTTTCATGGCACGAGATTAACCGAATTGTTCGGTTAGTCAATGACACGCTGTGGCGCCTTCTCTCCAGGCGCTGCGGGTAGGGATGGCGGAAGCGTTACCCAGCCTCCGGCCGCGCGGGTTACATCCGCGAGGGTGGCCTCAGGGGGGAAGCGTGCCAGCACTGCGATGGCTAGCTTGGCCAACGTTTCGGCGTCTCCGTGTGCGCGGTGCGCGGCCCGGGGCTCCACACCCATATGCCGGGCTGCGGCGCCCAGGGTGTACGAGGACAGGCCCGGGCAACACTGTCGCATCAGCTTCAGCGCGTCCAGCACCTTGAAGGGGGGGAAATCCCGAGAGCGCCTGCGCAGTTCGGACTGAATGACGCGGATATCGAAAGAGGCATTATACGCCAGGAGGATGCTTCCTCGGGCAAAATTTTTAAAAAACGGAAAAATCGTTTCGAAGGGGGGGCAATGGCTCACCTCCGCATCGGTGATTCCATGGACACGCGCGGCGTTTTCCGGAATGGGGATTCCGGGGTGAATCAGCCAGTTGGTTGAGGCAAGAATCACCCCCTCACGAAACCGGACGGCACCCATCTCGACCACGCGCGCGTGCCGAGTCGACAAGCCTGTCGTCTCCGTATCGAAGGCCACAAATGTGACGTGCCGTATCGGTGTTGAGTCGTCGGGAACAACCGCCTCGGCCGGTGTAGCCGTGGCCCCCCGTGCCACGTCGACCAGAACGATCGCCGATGCAGCCAGCAGAAAAAAGGGGCCGGCACATCTTTTGGCATACCGCCAACTAGCCCGGTGCTTCATGGGGCGGGTTCTCCTGCCAGGGAGGCAAGCGGGGAGCGTCACCGATTTCTCACCAGCGTCCAGCGATCCGTCCCATCCTCTTTCGTCAGGAGCAAGGCGAGACCACGTTTTGCGGGCCTCATTTTCACACGCCGATTCTGGGTATGCGTGATGGTTCATAGGACACACGCCTTACGAGCATACGATTGTGAATGGGTTTCGGAAAGAGAAAAAGGAAACCGGTTGTCCTGTATTCAGGGTCTTGCTAGTCTGACCGCGATGCTGCGCACCGGTCTGGGTTTCGATATTCATCGGTTTCGGCGTGGACGCGCCCTCATTCTCGGGGGGGTGAAAATTCCCCATCCGGTCGGACTGTACGGCCATTCCGACGCCGATGTGGTGACGCATGCCATTATGGATGCCCTGTTAGGCGCCGCAGTCGATGGTGATATGGGCCGCCACTTCCCGCCCACGGATCCACAGTGGAAGGATGCGCGAAGTGTGGATTTGTTGCGCCGGGTCATGCAGACGTTGCGGAAGCGAAAAATGCGCATTGTGCATGTGGATACGGTGATTTTGGCGGAGCGTCCCCGGATCGCCCCGCATGCGTCGGCCATACAGGCTAGCCTGGCACGAGCCATGGGCATTACGCCCGAACGCCTTTCTATCAAAGCCACCACCTTGGAAGGTCTGGGGGCGCTCGGAGAGGGAAAAGGACTGGCTGCCCTGGCGGTTGCCACGGTGGAGCAGGGCCCTCTGGGTCGCGGGTGCCGCCAACGGCCTTCGCTTTCCTCCGGAACCGGCTCGGGGCGCGCGAGCCGATGACGCGCCGGGTGAGCGGTATGAAAATATTCAACACACTTGGACGCCGTATGGAGGAACTGACCCCTCTGGAACCAAACCACGTTCGAATGTATACCTGCGGACCGACCGTTTACGACTACGCTCATGTGGGGAACTTTCGGGCGTACGTCTTCGAGGACGTGCTGCGCCGTACCCTGCGCTTTTTCGGTTACCGGGTAACCCAAGTCATGAATCTCACGGACGTTGACGACAAGACTATTCGGGGCGCTCGGGAGGCCGGCCTCTCTCTGGAGGAGTATACAGAGCGATTCAAGATCGCCTTTTTTGAGGATATACAGGCCCTTCGTATCGAGCAGGCGGAATACTACCCAGCGGCCACCGAACACGTCCAGGAGATGATGGCCCTGATTGCGCGATTATTGGAAAAAGGTATTGCCTACGTGTCGGAGGATGGGTCCGTGTACTTCAACATTGCGCGTTCCCCCTCCTATGGACGGCTGACCGGGGATCTTGCGGGGCGAAAAAGCGGCGCGCGTGTTGCGCAAGACGAGTACGAAAAGGAAAATGCCGCCGATTTTGTGTTGTGGAAGGCGTGGGATCCGGACGACGGCGATGTGGCGTGGGACGCCCCCTGGGGTAGGGGACGACCAGGATGGCATATTGAGTGTTCCGCCATGAGTATGAAATATCTGGGGGAAAGTTTCGATCTCCATACGGGAGGCGTGGATAATATTTTTCCGCACCACGAAAACGAAATTGCCCAGAGCGAAGCCGCCACCGGCAAGCCCTTTGTGCGCTATTGGATGCACTGCGCTCACCTTCTTGTGGACGGGCGCAAGATGGCCAAATCTTTGGGGAATTTTTACACCCTCCGGGATCTTCAAGCCCGCGGATACACGGGTCGCGAGGCACGCTATGTCCTGCTGTCCGCTCACTACCGGCAGCCTTTGAACTTTACCTTCACGAGCCTCGATGCGGCTCGTGCTTCGTTGCGACGATGGGACGAATTTCGCGTCCGGCTGTGCGACACGGCCGCCGGGACGGCGCCCGGCCTACTCCCCCCCTGGGCAACAAACGCCCGTGATCGCATCCGCGAGGCTTTTTCCGATGATCTGGCGGTGCCGGATGCGTTGGCCGCTGTCTTCGATTTGGTGCGGGACGGGCATCGGGCCATGAACGACGGCAAGCTGCCACCCGATCAGGCGTCGGCGGTTCTCGCGTTGCTTCACGATACGGACCGTGTGTTGGGTCTGTTGCGTGAACCATGCGCGGAAACGAATCACACCGTTGAACAACTTGTCCGGCAACGGGAAGAGGCCCGTGCACAAAAGCGATGGCAAGAAGCGGATCAGTTGCGTGCCCGGATTCGTGCGTTGGGTTGGGAAGTGCAGGACACACCGGATGGCCCCAAACTCAGGCCGTTCTAAAACCCCGTCCCGCCCCGGAGACCCCACAGGCATTTTCCCTCACTGCTTGTTGACCGGCGTGATGTCAGATTGTGTGCCCTCTGAGAAAGCGGCGGCGTTATACAACGTGATGGAAGCCGGAACAAAACGTCCGTTGGAAAGGCGCGGAAATAGGCCTAGGCAAAAAAAAGCCGATCGGCTGCGAAACCACACGGATCTGTCGAGGACAACGCCGCGCGTCCACGGGGATGTGTTGCCCCCGTGGGATGCGTGTGGCGAAGGACTCTCCTCCGTGGGCGCCCTGAACGGCGTTCCGTACGGTTTGCGTTTTTTGTTTTGGGGTTCTCAAGAGGCACGTCATCGCGGCGCAGTCGGCAGCGTTCCGAACCCTCGTAAAACGGGGATTGATTTTTCCATCGCCTACAGCTAGAAAAGCTTTTCTCATGCGAGGCTTGTTTCTAACCTTCGAGGGGCCGGAGGGAAGCGGGAAGACGTCACTGGCCCGCCGTCTTGCCGATCGTTTGACGGCGAGTGGAGAAGACGTCCTTCTCACACGTGAGCCGGGCGGGACAGCGATAGGGGAAGCCCTACGGGCGCTTCTTCGAAAGGAGATGAAACGTGAGCCGCTTGTTGTGGAGGCCGAGGCGCTTCTCTTTGTGGCCAGCCGCGCGCAACTGGTCCGCCAGGTTGTTCTCCCGGCACTCGCGCGTGGCGCGATTGTGATTTCCGATCGTTTTGCCGATTCCACAACCGTTTACCAGGGATATGCGCGGGGGCTCGGTGTGAGACGGATAGAAGCCCTTAACGCGTTGGCCGTCGGGCAGGTCCGTCCTGATTTGACGTTCCTGCTTGACCTGGACCCGGTTCTGGGGCTTCGGCGCGTGAAGCGCCGTGAGGGATATTCCGCGCGCGATCGCTTCGAGCGCGAAAGCTTCCCCTTTCACCAAAAGGTGCGCGAGGGATATTGCCGCCTCGCACGACGTTTCCCTCGGCGTATTTATCGGGTGGATGCGAGCCGTCCTCTCCATGAGGTGGAGGAGGAGGTCTGGAAACGCGTTTGCGAACGGTTGACCACACGCTATGAAAAATGCTCCCCCGCGCCGTCCTTATCCCGCGTGGCATGGCGTTAAGGTCTTGGCGTTATGACTTGTTCCCAGGCCATCGACTGTTTCCGCCGGGCGGTTGTCTCGGGCCGTGTCGCGTCCGCTTATGTGGTGGAAGGGCCCTCGCGCGGGGTAGCGCGCGAGTTTGTTGAACGCGTCACGCAAGCGCTTCTGTGCGAAACGTGCGCGCCAGCCGATGCCATGCTATCCGGATGCGGTCGGTGCCCGGCATGCCATGCCGTGGCGCGGCGTACGCATCCCGATGTGGTCTGGGTGGAACCCCAGATGAAAACACGGCTGATTTCGGTGGCGCAGATACGCGATGCGCAACGTGTCATGAATCGGACGTCGTTTCGAGGCGGTTGGAAAGTCGGCGTTATCGGTTCGGCAGACCGGCTCACGGATGCCGCCTCCAACGCCTTCCTGAAGACTCTCGAGGAACCGGCTGGCCGCACGCTTTTCTTTTTGATTACCGATAGTTCCCATAGGCTCCTCGGAACGATCCGTTCTCGCTGCCAGATGTTGTCCCTTTCGGCTGCCGCGGAAGGGCTCTCGCCAGGAGAAGCCGAACCCCTCATTAAAATTGTATCGGCCGGCATCGGTCCGTTTGTGGTGCAAAAACTGGCCGCTGCGGAGCGGGTCCTGACTCTGCTGGAGCAGTTTCGTGGCGTTGCCGAGAAAGAAGTCCTGTCGGCCAAGGCCGATGAGTCCGTTTCCGGCGATCGCGAAACGCTCATGGCACGCGTCAACGCGCGGTACCGGGAATACCGGACGCGGTTGATGCAAACGTTGCTCCAGTGGCATGGGGATATTCTCCTCCTGGTGGCAGGGGCGGACGCATCGCTGGCGCGTTTTTCCTCCTTCCGGGACGTTTTAGCAGCCCAGGCTCGCCTGTTGACACTCCGCGAGGCCGAGCAAAACGTGCGTGTCATCGAGGTGATGCAGCGGCAGCTTGAACGTAATGTTCCCGAACGGCCGACAGTGACGGCAGGATTTTTGCAGTTGCGATGAACCATGGAAGAAATCTCGCGTCCCCTTTCTTCTGCAACGAGACCTGACGCGGTGGCTCCCGAGCCAATCGCGATCGTCGACGTGTGCGCGGGAGTCCGCGTTGTCTGCGGAGTCCCCCGTGGGCTTACCTTTCATGCCGGAGATTACTGCGTGTTAGAACACGACCGGATGCAGGAGTTCGGACGTATTGTTCGGCTTGTAGAGGAGACGGAGGGTCGGCATTCCTGGCATCCCACCGGGATGGTCATCCGTTGCGCGACGCTTCAGGACCAGGCACGGGCGAAGGAAGGCGCTGTGATGAGTCGCATGGCGAAGGAAACCGTTTTAGCCAAGGCTCGGCACTACGGTGAGGCGTTTCACATTGCGCAGGTCCGGTACAGCTTTGACCGCCGCGTATTGATCGTGACCGTTGTGTCCGAGGAGCGCCGCGATCTGGGCAAGCTGGCCGGAGAATTGGCGGAGGAACTGCACACCCGGGTGGACATTCGGCAAATCGGCTCGCGGGATGAGGCTGCGTTACTGGGAGGCATGGGCGTGTGCGGCCGTTCCCTTTGTTGTGGCACGTGGCTTCGTCGGTTTGCGCCGATCAACATCCGTATGGCCAAGGTACAAGGATTGGCGCTTCATCCGGGCGCCCTGAGCGGTTTGTGCAATCGCCTGAAGTGCTGTCTCCGCTATGAGGTGGAGCAGTACCGGGAACTGGACGGATTTATCCCTCGCGAAGGCGCGCTGGTGGAATGCCCGGCCGGCCGGGGAGAAGTAATCGCAAGGAATGTCCCTCTGCAGCGGGTTAGGCTGCGGCTGGACAGCGGACACATCGTCGAGTACGACGCGAGAGAAATTCGAAAGGTTTGGCGTGATCGCGGCCCCAAGGTGTTGGCGAAACCCCCAGTGAAAAACGAGGAGACCGCTCATGAAGATTCTCATCCTCAATGGCCCGAATCTTGATCAACTCGGCCGCCGCGAACCGGACTTGTACGGACATCATACGCTGGCGCACATCATGGAGCGCGTCAGACAGCATGGGCGCGCGCTGCGGGTACAGGTGGACCACGCGCAGAGCAACGAGGAGGGAACGCTTGTCACCTGGATCGGCGCTGCGGCAGGCCGCTATGACGGCCTTATTCTCAATCCTGCCGCCTATACACACACCAGCGTGGCCCTTCGTGACGCCATAGCGGGCAGTGGTTTGCCGTGTGTCGAAGTGCATATCTCCAATCCGCAGGCACGGGAGACGTTTCGACACACAAGCCTGACAGCCGGCGTCTGCGTTGGTGTGGTGACCGGTTTTGGTGACATCAGCTATCTCCTTGCCTTAGACGGCCTTGTGCGTTGGATCCGCGAGAAAAAGTCGGTCGCCGCTTCGAGTAGGCGAAGGTCGCGGTCGCGTTGATGGGGTTTCGAAATCGAAACATGCCGAAAGCGGAGGTGTGTTCGCCTGCGGCGGTGATGCGAGACACGGGCCTCCCGGTTGGAGGAATGTTCATGACGGCAGAACAGACCGTGCCGCTTGTCGTGGTCGGATCGGTAGGGATCGACACCATTCGCACCCCCGTCGGGCAACGAACCGAACTTTTAGGCGGGTCAGCAAGTTATGCATGCGCCGCAGCCTCGTTTTTCACCCGGGTGGGGTTGGTGGGCGTCGTCGGTTCCGATTTCCCGTCGCGCTGGCTGCGCCTTTATCGCCGGTTTGGCATTGACCTTACCGGACTGCAACAGATTCCGGGACGGACCTTTCGGTGGTCCGGCGAGTATAGGGCGGACATGAATGTGCGGCGCACTCTGACCACGGAACTCAATGTGTTTGCCGATTTTCGTCCAGAGCTTCCCCCGGCGTATCGGCGGGCTCCTTTCTTCCTTCTAGGAAATATTTCTCCAACCCTTCAGCTTCATGTGTTGGAACAGGCAACGAATCCCCGTTTCGTGGCGGCCGATACCATGGACCTATGGATCCGAACAGCACAACCAACGCTTCGGCAGCTCCTCAAACGGATTGATTTGCTTCTGGTCAACGACAGCGAGGCCGAGCGTCTGACGGGGACACGCTCTCTCCGTCTGGCGGCGGAACGCCTCTTGGCGATGGGGCCGCGCTGGGTGGTTATTAAGCGCGGGGAGTATGGGTCGGCATTGTTCGGCCCGTTGACGCCTCGGCTTATCCCGGGCTACCTCACACGGTCGGTTCGTGATCCGACCGGCGCCGGGGATGCCTTTGCCGGGGCTTTGATGGGCGCGTTGGCGCGTGCCGGCAGGCTGACCCCCCGCCGGTTTGTACGCGGGCTTTTGTACGGCACTGTCGTGGCGTCCTTTGTCGTTGAGGATTTCAGTCTGCGGGCGATCGAGCGTCTTGGCCCCCGGGCGATTCGCCAGAGACTCCTGGAATTGCGGCGTATGCTGCCATAGTCGCGACAGGGAAAGACTGCGCCCTCTACGGCGGGAAGATCCGAGAACTCCTCCTCTTCCGTTTGGCGCAATGGACGGTGTCTGTCCGATACGTCCGATTTCCTTTTGCGGCCTTCGAGGGTCACACGCAACGCCAAGCGTGAGCCGCCTGTCCCCTCCGCCGGCTTTCGGCATATTGGCCTTGAAGGAAGCCCGCGGCGTGTGTACAAAACGAGGCACGCCGGCGGATGTCCAGGCTCCTCAGAGCGGAGAAGCACTGCCATGGCGCGTCTCCATTCGCCTACGCTGATCATTTCGGACAACGGACGAAACCCGTCCGTTTTGATGCACAAGTCGAAACTCCTGGTGGTTTCCGGGCCGCTCGAGGGGAAAGAGTTCATCATCACCAAGGATGTGTTCACCATTGGCTCCGCGCCTACCAATGATCTGGTGCTGGAGGACGGCACCGTGTCGCGGCGACACTGTGAGATCCAGGTGATGCCGGAAGGATATGTGATCCGCGATCTTGGCAGCACCAACGGAACGATCGTTCAGGGACTTCGCATAACGGAAGCGTTCCTGAATCACGGCACGGAGGTTCGACTGGGCAAGACGCGCATCGTATTCTGTCCCCTCCAAGAAACGGTCGAATATGCGCTTAGCCAGAAGGAAGCCTTTGGCCGACTTATCGGCAAAAGTTTGGCCATGCGTCGTGTTTTTCACCTGGCCGAGACCTATGCGCCCACCGACGTCACCATTCTGATCGAGGGCGAGACAGGAACCGGCAAGGACGTGTTAGCGGAGGAGATTCATGGCCACAGCAAACGGCGGGACAAACCCTTTGTGGTTGTTGACTGCGCCACGCTGGCCAAAGAACTGATCGGCAGCGAGCTGTTCGGTCACGTAAAAGGATCCTTTACGGGCGCGACAACCGATCGGGAAGGCGCGTTCGAATGGGCGAACGGCGGAACAATTTTTTTGGATGAAATCGGCGATCTCAGCCTCGATCTCCAGCCGCAGCTTCTCCGCGCGATCGAACGAAAGGAAATCCGCCGGATCGGCAGCAACCGCGTCCGAAAAGTGGATGTGCGCATTCTCTCGGCAACCAACAAGAACATGATGAACGAACTCAATGCGGGCCGATTCCGTGAAGACCTCTACTTCCGGCTCTCCGTGGTACGCATCGAACTGCCGCCGCTACGCAAACGGAAGGAAGATATTCCCTTTCTCACGCGCACGTTCCTTCGGGATTTTGCGGGAGAGCGGGCCCTGGATGACGTGGTGGATTTTGAGAAGACCATGACGGCCTTTGCCCATCACGATTGGCCGGGAAATGTCCGTGAGTTAAGGAATCTGATTGAATTTGCCTGCCACAGTGGACGCCGTCCGCTCGATTTACGGGCTTTCCTCTGCTTGGGTCGCCTGCAAACGCCGCCGGGGGCGTTTACCGGTGAGTGTGCCTCCTTCCACCAGCCCTTTAAGGTTGCCAAGAGTGCCGTCATTCGCCAGTTCGAAGTCGCCTTTCTACGGCAGTTGCTTCAGGAGGAAAACGGGAACATATCCCGCGCGGCGCGTCGTGCGGGCATAGAACGGGCTTACTTGCAGCGTCTCATTCGGAAGCACGGCCTACGATGACCAAAACCGCGTTCGTCTCCCCGTTGGGCATCGGTGTGCACAGTACCGCGTTGATTCGCTGCACCAACGATGGAATGGCCTCTGCATCGGCAGCCATGAACAGACGCCGATTCAGGCGGCGCATGGTTTGGGGGGATATACGCAACGCTCGGGCGATGACCCAAAGGGAGTTATTCACGCCGGTTAGCGCGCCTCGTTTGTCGAGTTGCCTGCTGACCCAGGCGGCCTTCTCCACCGTTTCCGCGTAGGTCCCATCCCCGATCCGATACGGCAGGGGATCCCGGAGCGAGGGAGGCATCAGAAAGCGCGCGGGATACCGCCGCCGGGCATCGTGTCGCTCACGGGCGTGGAAGCGTATCCCGCGAAGTCCTCCGCGCGTTCATACCAAGCTGGGCCGGGAACGCCGATCGGTAGGTACATGCGACCCCCCGCAGGACGGACTGCCGCCATCAATTCTACCGTTTCACGGAGTGAGCGACGTCGTCGAAGGGAAACGGAACGATGAGACTGGCCGAGGTGAGAATCCCCGCTTCACGAGCCCGATGCAGGTTAGACCGGACGCGTTCCACCGTTGTTCGTTTGTTGACGGCGTGGTCCAAAACCCGCTGAGTTCCAGGCTCCACTCCGAAAAAAACGCGACATGCATCCGGATGGACGGAAGCGGTCGAAGGGGGCGCTTTCTGAATGGGTGTGTCCGAAACACACATACTCAAAAGGCGCATTTTGCCGGAATCAATTCCTCGACGATCGCCCGCCGATGATCGGGAGGCGGATTAGCCCGGCTAACCGAAATGTCCTTGTCCCTGTTTGAGCGGCGAGTGTTTCCATCATATCCACAACCTGTGCTGCGGATCGGACCCTCCACGTGTGGCCGCTTTTGATGGGAGGGGAGCGAAAACGGCATGAATAGGGAGAGCCGCGGCTTTCATCCAGCATGAGGAGTGTCAGCGTCTGGTCGCCGCGCATGGCTAGGTCAACCACCGGGGCGTAAGAGGGCGGTGCCAGGCTATCCAGGTCTTGGATCCGACGGACAGGTGCCGCGATAATGCGCCCGCCATGCTGGCGATACACCATGCCGGACACGTCTTGGATCGCCCGTTTTCCGAGAGCATATTCGCCCAATTCGACGAGCGTTTCTTCGCCTTCGTTCAGTGCCACGGCGTCGAAAGCCGCGGGAAAATCCTTCAAGGTCTCCTTGTCGAAACATTCGGCGTGTGGCCCTCCGCCGAAAAGGCGTACGTTGGGACATTGCGCACGGATTTTCGTCGCGAGTGTCGCCGCTTTCTCCTAGCCGGCCCCGGCCCAGGGTTTGACTGAGACGGAACCGTAGAAAAAGACACAACAAACGTCGCCGATACGGACGCGGAACGAGACGACCGATCATGTCCGGCCTCGCATAGTCGCGCGCGTGCACCGTCCATCCCGCCCGAATCAGGCGACCGGCCAGATGGGCCAGCCCATTGTCGGGCATGAGGGAATCCAAGTTGGACGGGATACCGCGGCGGTTGGCGAGGAGAGCGGTGGGCGGGCTATCCGTTGGATGGCATGGCGGGACATGTCGCGGGTCAGTCGGGTTTAACCCTCCGTGTGTACGTGTCCACGAAGTGGTCAATGATTTCCTGGGAACTGATATCGTTGATGGTGTACTCTGCGGGTCCTTCTCGCAGCATGGCCTCAGCGCGTAGCAAACGCAGTCCTCGACGCTGCCGGAACCGGAGATCCACGTACGGGACAATGCGAGAGGGGAAGACTCGGCACTGGATGCGATAGGTCAACTCCTCTTCCCCGCTGTGACAGACGGTGAGCGAGGCGGAGCTCACCTGGTTGCGGATAGCCACCGCGCGACCGTGTCTTTCCATTTCCCGTTTGATTTCTTCGAAGGCGGGAATGGCCACTTCGTTGATAAATCGTGCGACATCGGCTCCGCTTTTCTCCTGCTTAGCCTTCTCGGCCTCTTGGAAAAAGGCGCTGAGTTTATTTTTCCAGTCTGCCATGCAGACCCCCATGGTGTTCTCATGTATCCGATACACGGTATCACACCCGTCGGTTTCACGCAACTCTCGATTAAGCTCGTCATGGCTTGCGGCCGGGGCTTGATTTGCCAGATGGATTTTTCGTATTTTTTCCGACGCTATGTGATGGATTCGCGTCACGTCACGGAGGATGCCATGAATCCTATTCGTGTTGGCCTGGTCGGGGCTGGGTTTGCGGCGCGGTTTCACCTCGAGTCTCTCCAACGCGTTTATGGTGTCCCCGTGGAAGTGGTGGGTGTTACGTCGCGACGGGCGGAAAGCCGAGAATCTTTCGCTCGAAACCACGGTCTCCGCCCGTACGAGTCCCTGGACGCCATGCTGCCGGACGTGGACCTGGTGGATATTGTTTCTCCCCCCTATGCCCACGAGGAAGGAGTGCTCGTGGCCGTGCAGGCCGGAAAAGGCGTCATTTGCGAAAAACCGTTTACGGGGTATTTTGGCCCTCCGGGTGCAGACGATCATTTCTACGGCGATCGCGCCTCGAAGGCGTTCATGCTCCAAGAGGTGTGTGCCAAGCTTGACGGGATGGCCCGCGCTATCCGGGGTTCCGGAGTTTTTTTCGGGTATGCGGAAAACTACGTGTACGCACCGGCTGTCCAAAAAGAGAGGGAGATCGTCGAGAAAACCGGCGCTCAAATTTTACGCATGTTGGGGGAAGAATCCCATAACGGTTCTGCCTCGCCGGTCTACGGCATGTGGCGGTTTTCCGGTGGTGGTTCCCTTGTGGGAAAAGGTTGTCACCCGCTCGGCGCAATGCTGTATCTCAAGCAGGTTGAAGGGCGCGTGCGCGAGGACAAGCCGATTCGGCCTGCAGCGGTGTCGGCGCGCACCCACCAGTTGACTCGGCTCTCGACATACCGCGATTTGGGATTCATTCGAACCGATTACCACGATGTGGAAGACTACGGTTTCCTCCACGTCACGTTCCAGGACGGTACGGTGGGCGATGTGCTCACTTCGGAAGTTGTGCTCGGTGGGCTTTACGACTTTCTGGAGGTCTTCGCGAATAACCATCGTACGCGCTGCCACATCAGCCCGTCGGGTATGCTTGATGTATACAACCCGCGTGGTGATCAGTTTCGTGATGTGTATCTTATGGAAAAGGTCAGCACGCAGGAGGGGTGGACACCGGCAGCGGCCGATGAACATTTCACGGTAGGATACCTGGGGGAATTCCAGGATTTCCTCACCGGCGCGGCAACAGGGCAAAAACCACAGGCCGGGCTAGAACTCGCTCTGGACACGATCGCTACGCTGTATGCGGCGTACGTGTCCGAGGAGCAGAAGGGCCGCGAAGTTGAGGTCCCCTTGCTTTGACCATGCGCCCCTGCTTCAACACACGAGGGAAATGCGTATGAAACTTGCGTTCACGACATTGGGATGCCCGGCATGGGATCTCGATAAGATCATCGCGCACGCCAGGCAATGGGGATACGACGGAGTGGATTTTCGCGGCTATCACGGTGTGTTGCCGGTCTACAAACTTCCCGAATTCTCCACCCACGCGGCCGACACCGCGCAACGCATAGCCGACGCCGGCCTGGAGGTTCCCTGTTTTGGCACGTCCGCCTGCGTATACTCCAAACCTCAGGACGCTCTTCAGGAAATCCGACACTATGCCGGCCTGTGTCACGCGTTTCGGGCACAATGGATGCGCGTGTTCGGGGGTTCGTTCCAGGATAGGCCGCCCCAAGAGGCCGTAACGGTTGCCGCTCGCACGTTGCGGGAGGCCGCGAACATCGTGGCAGAATACGGTGTGCAGCTGGCTGTGGAGACCCATGACAGTTGGATAGACAGCGACCTGCTTTGCGCCCTGATGGAAGAAACGTCTTCACCCCATGTGGGTCTGCTCTGGGACGTTCATCATCCGTACCGCATGCGGGGGGAACATCCAGAGAAAACCTGGAGTACCATTGGCCGGTGGGTGGTTTATACCCATGTGAAAGATTCCCGACTCCGCCGTGCCCCAAACGATTCTCAGAGGAAAAGCCAGCCATACGATCTCTGCCTTCCCGGAGAAGGCGATGTGCCGCTTAAGGCTATTCTTTCCGTGCTGAGATGTGGAGGCTATAACGGATATCTGACGTTCGAGTGGGAAAAGCAATGGCACCCTGAAATAGAGGATCCTGAAACGGCTTTTCCGCGCTATGCGGCAGTGATGCGTCGGCTATTAGCCAACGCCTGTGGATGAGGTAGCGGGAGAGTCCCGCCAGCTGCGAAAGGGAGAAACCTTTTTTTCCAGCCAGCCTTTTCCCGTGCGCGAATGGGGATGGAAGGCAGTCGGCAAGCGAGGTGACTGCAATACAGCATCTCGCAACGCCGTAGCGTGGTATAGAATAGAATAGGGTTGCGAGCCCGTTTCGCTTTTGGGCATCGAATGGTTGCGCAGGTGAGAGGTGGTCCTTTGCACGGGGCAATATTGACGAATATTTTATGTTTTCGTTTGACCACCCCGGCATCTAGCAACGGATACCACGATGCGTACCCTCCTCCGTGTGGATGGCTAAGAAACGCGGCAGCGTCTTTTGCATGCTGCCAGTATCCTTTTCGCGGAAAAAGGTTTTCGCGACACCCGCATTGTTGATATCTGCCGGCGCGCCAAGGCCAATATCGCGGCCGTCAACTACCATTTCCGCAGCAAGGCCGGGCTCTATGCCGCCGCCTGGCAACACGCTTTCCAGCGTAGCCTCACCACGTACCCTCCAGATGGCGGCGTGCCACCTGAGGCTCCGGCCGCCGAGCGCTTGCGGGGACACGTACGGGTCCTCGCGCGCCGATTCCTCGACCCCGAAAGCCGTGAACTCGACATTTCGCGCCATAAACTCGCCAACCCCACGTGACTGCGGATAGACGTCAAACGCGCAGGCATCGAACCGTTGCGTACCCGGCAACGGAATTTCGTCTGTGAGCTGCTAGGGCCCTCGGCCACGGAGCGCACGTGGAACTTTGTGCCATGAATCTGCATGCGTATGGCGTGATCGCACTTTTGCACGAGCGGCACCGGCGGTTTACTCCCCCGGGCCTGTTTCCATCCGATCCTCTGCGGCAGAATTTCGACTCCGAGGAATTGGCGGAACACATTGCGCGGATTTGTGTTGGCGGGAATTCGTGCCGCTGCACAGAACGCAACCGACGCGTCCTCCACGACAAACGCCCCACGAGAACGAGAATCGACTCCAGCGCGCGGGGCCGGCGGCGCGGGCTATTACAAGGCTGTACTCGCCACGGGCCGCGACGGAGTTGGACGCGGCCCGCACGGAGTTGTTTCGGCTCATCGGTGCCGTAGCCGCCAGCACGGTGGATCGGGTGGACGCGATTCCCTTGGTGTTCGAGCGCATGGACTTTGAAGGCGCTCTCCGGGTGGCTTTGGAGCGCCGCACGGACCTGACGGAAGCGGAATGCGCCCTGTGCTTGCAGCAGGAAGGCCTGGCTGAAGTTGGCGCGCGGTTCTATCCGTCCCTTTCCGGTTACGCCGTCCAGCGGTGGGCCAAACCCGATCCGAAGGACCCGTCCCGTGAGGCGTGGAGTGATGCATACATGGGAGGCCGGACTTCAGGCGACCTGAAGCCTGTTTGACGGCTTAGACAGCCATGGCGCGCTGGTTCAGGCCCGCGTGAGGCGGGCGCAGAGCGAGCTGGGTCTCCGCGATGCCGAGGAACGAGCCGTGAGCGCAATTCGCCATCATGTTCAAGCGTTGACGACGGCAGAGGAATTCGTTCGGTCCCAGGCGCGGAATTTGGATGCCGCTCGCGAAGCCCTTCGCCTCGCGGAGGCAGGTTTGAAGGAAGGGACGTACACGCCGTTTAGAAGTCATGGACGCCCGGCAGGCTTTTTCGCTGGCATCGGCGAACTACCACCCGTTGCTCTACCAGCACGTCCTGACGCGCGTGTCTCTCCAGAAAGCCATGGGCCTGCTGGACGCTGGGATCCTGCCGGATCGGCCGGTCCTGCAGGGTGGCGCAGCAGGCCGCCGCAATCCGAAAACAGAAAGGAAGCCATGAACCGACTTGTCGCGGGAATGACGGCGGGAAGATTCCTGGCGGCCGTGCTATCAGAATGCACCTCTTCTTTGGAGCCCGGGCGGGTTCCCCATGACTTGCCAGAAGACGCCCGGGATCCGCGCGTGGTGAAATTTAATACAGCCCCGATTCCCATTCTGTTTTTCGGCGTCGCCGCCAAAATGAGCCGTGAAAAGCCTTATGAAATCGTGGATCGCGAGGTGGCCGACCCGCTTCAAGCGTCTTCCAGGCGTGGGCACGGTCAATTTGTTTGGCGGACTGACGCGTGAAGTCCAGGTGCGGTTGGATCCCGGAAGGCTTGCCGGTTATGGCCTCCACCTGGACGCTGTGGCCGCCGCACGAGCGGCGGAGAACGTCACGTTGCCGGCGGGAAACCTCAAAGTGGGTCGCCTCGACTATACCCTCCGTGTTCCGGGAGAGTCCATCCGACCAGATGAAATCGAACGCGTAGTCCTGCGGACCCAGAATGGCGTCCGGGTCTACCTGCGGGATGTGGCGCGTGTCGTGGACGGATTCGTGGAAGAGCGGCGCGTGGCGGAAACGAATAACCGTAGAGGGCTTATGATGATGGTGCAAAAGCGTTCGGGTGCCAATACGGTAGAGACTGCCCGGCTCGTTCGAGAAGAGATCGGGCGTTTGAAACCCCGTCTGCCCCGGGACATCGAGTTCCACCTCATTTCAGACACAAGCCTGGATATTGTCCGCGCCATCCGCAATGTATCGAATACCGTGCGTGACGCCCTCGTCTTTGTGGTGCGGGTCACGTTGCTTTTCCTGTGCAATATCCGGACTTCGCTCATCCTTGTGTTGACCATTCCGTTTTCCCTGATTGCCGCCTTTATCTTCCTCTGGGTGTCATGGGCTGGACCCTTAACCTCATTTCCCTGTCCAGTTTGACTGTGGCCATTGGCATGGTGGTGGACAACGCTGTTGTCGTGCTCGAGAATATTGTCCGAAAGATCGAACGTGGCGCCTTCCCGCGCGAGGCCACCCGTTTCGGCGGCAAGGAGGTGGGAACGGCCGTGGTCGTCTCCATGCTGACCACCCTGTCGTCGCCCGACAGATGAGGCTTTGGGGTGGCGTGTTGCCGCATGTCCGGCGGAGGCAGACTGGTCTGCGAGTGGATCTACCCCCGAAAAGTGGGCCACGGGAGCTAAGCGATTTGTTGTAGACTTGTAGCATATTTTCTCTCGACGTCCAC